>ENA-OQJB01000305-OQJB01000305.1-human-gut-metagenome-genome-assembly--contig:-NODE-305-length-27544-cov-3.470766_pt1 | contig 27544 bp, 25 predicted proteins | sample MGYA00242599_ERZ504765 | MGnify/ENA primary metagenome ERZ504765 (study PRJEB26092, sample SAMD00036354) | human gut metagenome | host: Homo sapiens | study: EMG produced TPA metagenomics assembly of...
ATCTGGAGCTGATGGAGATGGAGCAGTTTGCGCGCTTCACGCTGGAAAAAGAGCTCCTGAACCGGATCCGGGGCCGCCTGACCGGCGAGCAGGAGAGAGCCTACCGGCTGCTGATCGAGCAGTACCGTGTGCTGGAAAGTCACCCGGAGGCCGAGAACCGCGAGACCCGGATGCTGGATCTGGACAACGCCTTTCACCGCCGCGCCTTTGAGCTCTGCGGCATGGAAGGACACTTTGACCACATGCTTTCCACCTTTCAGCACATCGAGCGGCTGCGCAAGTTCAGCCTGCAGACAGATGAGAACAAATCGGTCTGTGGTGCCCACACCCGCATCCTGGAGGCTGTGCTCCACGGCACGGAGGAGGATGTGAGCCGGGCACTGAGTGAACATCTGCACCGGTATAAGCTCAGTGTGGATCAGGCCCGTGCCGCCCACCCGGATTATTTTATCGGCAACGGTGATACCTGGTAAAAATTTCTTTCGTCAAACTGCCCAATGCGTGTATTTTGCGGCCAGATGGGGGCAAAATCCCATGCATGGTCGTTTCTTTGTGTAAAGTATACAAGAAAAACATCAAAACTTGTCAAAACGTCAATTGCCAATTTGAAACTGATATATTAGAATATAAGCAAGAGTGTGCCACGGCATCCGCCGCGGCATTTAAGAAGCAAAGCAACAAACAAGGAGGAACCCACTATGCCTATGAAAATGGGTTGGCGTTGGTACGGTGAGGGCAACGATCCCATCACCCTCAACGACATCAAGCAGATTCCCGGCGTGACCAGCATCGTCTGGGCACTGCACAACAAGATGCCCGGTGAGATCTGGGAGATCGACGAGATCCAGAAGGTCGCCGATCAGATCCACGCCTACGGCTTCGACATGGACGTGGTCGAGTCTGTCAATGTCCACGATGACATCAAGATCGGCCTGCCCACCCGCGACAAGTACATCGAGAACTACAAGCAGTGCATCCGCAACCTGTCCAAGTTCGGTGTCAAGGTCATCTGCTACAACTTCATGCCGGTGTTCGACTGGACCCGTACCGATCTGTTCCACCCCGTGGGCGACGGCTCCACTGCACTGTTCTATGAGAAGGATAAGATCAAGGGCGATTACAAGGCTATGGCTGAGTACATCATGTCCTTCACTGAGAAGTATAACATGACCTTCCCCGGCTGGGAGCCGGAGCGCATGGCAAAGCTGGACGAGCTGTTCAAGGCTTACGCCCCTGTCACCAAGGAAAAGCTGTGGGAAAACCTGAAGTACTTCCTGGAAGCACTGATGCCCACCTGCCATGAGTGCGGCATCAAAATGGCTATCCATCAGGATGATCCCCCTTGGGATATCTTCGGCCTGCCCCGTCTGCTGGTGGATGCCCAGAGCATCGACCGCTTCCTGAGCATGGTGGATGATCCGTACAACTGCCTGACCCTGTGCACCGGCAGCCTGAACGCAAACCCCAACAACAACTGTGCCGAGATCGTGCGCAAGCACTGCGACCGCATTGCCTTTGGTCACATCCGCAACATCCACCACTTCCCCAACGGCGACTTCTCCGAGGCTGCTCACCGCGACTGCTGCGGCGAGACCGGCATCATCGAGGTGCTGCGTGCTTACCATGACTGCGGCTTTGAAGGCTACATCCGTCCCGACCACGGCCGTCAGCTGTGGGAGGAAGGCCCCGGCAACTGCCGCCCCGGTTACGGCAAGTATGACCGTGCTCTGGGCGTTCAGTACATGCTGGGTGTCTGGGATCTGCTGGATCGTCTGGATGAAGAGAAAAAGAAGGGCTGATAAATATGAAGCTGTCTGAGATCAAAAACGGCAATCTGTCCGCCGAGTGGGCAGAGAAGGGTTATGAGCTGCCCAAATTCGATATCGAGGCTGTCAAGGCCAAGACCCACGCCGAACCCACCTGGGTGCACTTCGGCGCAGGCAATATCTTCCGTGCATTCCCGGCTGCCATCCTGAACGATGCGCTGAACACCGGCAAGTATGACCGCGGTGTCATCGTGGCCGAGAGCTTTGACTACGAGATCATCGACAAGGCTTATCGTCCCTACGACAATATGAGCCTGCTGGTCTGCCTGAAGTCCACCGGCGAGATCGAGAAGAAGGTGGTGGCTTCCGTTACCGAGAGCCTGAAGGCTGACTACTCCTTCGGCGAGGACTGGGCACGTCTGGTGGAGATCTTCCAGAACCCCAGCCTGCAGATGATCTCCTTCACCATCACTGAGAAGGGCTACGGCGTTGCTCCTGCTGATCTGGAGCGCGGCCTGACCCCCGTGCTGGCCATGGGCAAGGTCACTGCTCTGCTGTACGAACGCTTCAAGGCCGGCAAGCTGCCCCTGACCGTCCAGAGCATGGATAACTGCTCCCACAACGGCGATAAGGTCAAGAACGCTGTCCACGCCTATGCTGCCAAGTGGGTGGAGCAGGGTCTGGTGCCCGCCGAGTTCCTGGCCTATGTGCAGGACGAGACCAAGATCACCTTCCCGTGGAGCATGATCGACAAGATCACCCCGCGCCCGGATGCCAAGGTCCAGCAGATGCTGGCCGACGACGGCTTTGAGGACAACTACACCATCGTCACCGAGAAGCACACCTTTACCGCTCCCTTCGTCAACGCCGAAGAGACCCAGTACCTGTGCATCGAGGATCACTACACCAACGGTCGTCCTCCGCTGGAGCTGGGCGGTGTGCTGTACTGCGACCGCGAGACCGTGGACAAGATCGAGAAGATGAAGGTGTGCACCTGCCTGAACCCGCTGCACACTGCCATGTCCATCTATGGCTGCATGCTGGGCTACACCCTCATCTCCGCCGAGATGGCCGATGAAGACCTGCGTGCCTTCATCCAGAAGATCGGCTATATCGAGGCCATGCCTGTGGTCGTTGATCCCGGCGTTCTGAACCCCTACGAGTTCATCGGTGCTGTCATCAACCGCCGCCTGCCCAACCCCTTCATGCCGGATGCTCCCCAGCGTATCGCTACCGATACCTCCCAGAAGCTGGCCATCCGCTTTGGTGAGACCATCAAGGCCTACGAGGCACGCGGTCTGGACAAGAGCAACCTGATCCTGATCCCGCTGGTGCTGGCAGGCTATGCCCGCTACCTGAAGGGCATCGATGACAACGGTCAGGCTTTTGAGCCTTCCACCGATCCGCTGCTGGCTGAGCTTCAGGCCATCGTTGCTCCGCTGGAGGTCAAGGAAGGCGAGCAGGACTTCAGCTGCCTGAAGAAGCTGTACAGCCGTGTTGACGTGTTCGGCGTGGATCTGTATGCCGTTGGTCTGGGCGAGAAGATCGAGGCAATGGCCAAGGAGCTGTTTGCAGGCCCCGGCGCTGTGCGCAAGACTCTGCACAAGTATACGCTTGCCCGCTGATCGGTTGACGCAATAACATAAGCTATCTTCGCACCCGCGCTGCGCTTTGCTTTGCCGCAGCGTGGGTCTTTATAAAAGAAAAGAACTGCTGAACGAAATGTCGGCAGTTCTTTTTTGCGTGTGCATTATTTTTTGGGTTTAACCTTTTCTGCAGTCGTGCAGCTTTTCTTTGGGCAGGATGCCGGCCAAAAACTTCCACACCACTTCCATGCGGTCGTTCAGTAAGTAAGCTTTCTCTTTTTCAACGTAGAGGTACACCGCATTGTCCGTGCGGTAGGCGCAGTAAAAGCTGTCCCATGCGTGGCGGCTGGTGGGTTCGGGCTTGTCCTGCTGGCCGTACATCCACACAGCAATGCCGGTGTCGGCCAGCTCCACACGGTAGAAGGCCCGCGGCAGGTGCATCTGTTTGATCTGCCGGGAAACGCTGCGAAAGAACGAGTAAAAGTAGCTCACCGGCAGGCCGATGCCCACAATGGCAAGCACAGCAGCCAGCAGCCCGGCACCCGGGCGCTTGCCCAGCTGCGAAAGGCAGACGGCGGCAAAAGCCAGCATGATGGCGGCAAAAACAGCGGGACGCAGCCATGCTTTGCGGTGATGGAATGCATCGAACACGGCAAAATCGCGGAAGCCCTGCTCACCCATAGTGGTGGAAACGGAGATGGTCTGGGACATAAAGTCGCCTCCTTTGTATTTATAGGCATCGTACCACAATTGCGTGGTTTAGGCAAGAGAAAAACATGCAAACCTTGCCAATCCGGCCCAAAGCGTGGTACAATAAATCGTTACCAAACGAAAGGAGGCGGCAGGCTTTGCAGCACCGCAAGCGGCAGATCACCCTCAAGCAGCGCATGGGCTTGTGTCTGGCAGCATTTTTTGCGGCCTTTGCCATGCAGCTCACGCTCAATGGCTACCAGTCCAGAGCAGTGCAGGCAGTACAGGACGCGCAGATGGGCTGCTTCAACGCCATCAGCCGCTTTCAGGGCGGTGTGGAAAGCTCTATTTCCGTGCTGGAGAACTACCGCTGGGAGAACAGCGAGCCGGAGGAGATCATTGACCGGCTGCAGTCGGCATCTTCCACCTGCAACGCATGGCTCTGGCGCATCGGTACCAGCCTGAACAGTCTGGAAAGCGTCAGCGATGAACAGCGGGTGCTCTACAGCGCAGTGGATACGGTCTATCAGACCTACACCGGCCTGCTGAATGAGCTGGAAAACGACCTGCTCAGCGGCAACGATGCCGCAGCTTCCCAGCTGTATTATGCAAAGGTGGTACCCTGCGGCGATTACCTGAGCCAGTACACCCTGCAATTGCTGGAAACCGCCATTCAGGATTCCCAGACCACCTACACCACCATCTCGGCCCTGAACGAGCGCATCACCATGCTGCAGACGGTGGTGGTGGCGCTGTGCGTGGCGCTGGGCTGCGTTACCGGTTTGATGGTCATGCGTCTGCTCACGCCGGTGCAGCAGATGATCGCTGCCTCCCGCGCCATTGGCAAAAGTGAGTTCGACACCCCGGACATCCCGCTGCCCAAGCAGCCGGAGATCGCTCAGCTGGCCGAGTCCTTCAACATCATGAAGCACTCCATGGCCCAGCAGGTGACCACCTTGCAGGAGAAAAACGAGATCGAGCGGGAGCTGCACCGCCAGAAGACCGAAGCACTGGAGCTGCAGAACCGCATGGAGCGCAGCCGGCTGCAGCAGCTGCGCAGCCAGATCGACCCGCACTTTCTGTTCAACACCCTGAATGTGATCCAGCAGACCGCCGGCACCGAGACGGCCTACCGTACGCAGGCGCTCATCATGGCGCTTTCGCACCTGCTGCGCTACAGCCTGATGAGCAACGATGAACAGGTGCCGCTCTCCCGTGAGGTGCGCATCGTGGATGAATATTACTCCATCTACCATGTCCGCTTTGGTGAGCGGGTGCGTATGGAGTGGCGCATTTCCGATTCGCTGGATCTTACCGAGACCATGGTGCCGTCCTTTATTTTACAGCCCATCGTGGAAAATGCCTTCAAGCACGGCATCTGCCCCAAAGAGGAGGGCGGTGTGGTGCGCATCCGCGTGAACCCTCTGCGGGAGAAGGGACTGCTGTGCATCCGCGTGGTGGATAACGGCGTGGGCATCCAGCTGGATCAATTACGACAGCTGCGCGGGGCGCTCAGCCAGCCCGGTGAGCGCTGGGAGCATATCGGCATTTATAATGTTGCGGCCCGCCTGCGTCTGCTGGATCGGAACAGCCGCTTTGTGATACGGTCCCATCCGGGACGCGGTACGGCGGTGGTGCTGTATCTGCCATTGGTGGAAAATGAGGAGGAGTTTGAGGAATGATTCGTCTGTTGATCGCGGATGATGAAGCACTGGAACGGGAAACGCTGGCGGACATCGTGGCCCGCCGCTTTGAGCACGAAGTGACACCATCGAGACTGCCGAGAACGGCCGCAAGGCAGCGGATACGGCGGTGCTGTGGGGCGCAGACCTGATCCTGATGGACATTGAGATGCCCGGTATGAACGGTCTGGATGCAGCCCGCGCCGTGCTGGAACAGCGCCCGGAGTGCAAGGTGATCTTTGTTACGGCCTACAGTCTGTTCCAGTACGCCCACGAGGCCATGCATCTGGGTGCCTGCGATTATCTGCTCAAGCCGGTGAACCCGGACGAAGTGGAAGCTTCCATCCGCAAGGCCATCCGTCAGATCGAGGCGGGCCGCCGCCTTGCAGAGCTGGCTCCGGTGGAACCGGAGCCGGAAGCTGACCCGGAGAGCGATGCCGCCGAAGCAGGGGAGAACGACCGCAATGCACTGGTCATGGCCCATGTGCGCAAGTATATGGAGGATAACTATATGTTCGACCTCTCGCTGGACAGTGTGAGCGAGATCCTGCATATCAGCCCGGCGTATCTCTCGGCACAGTTCAAGAAGTACCAGAAGATGAACTTTCTGGACTGCCTGACCGAACTGCGGATCAACGCTGCCAAGGAGCTGCTCACCGACCCGTTCCGTTCGGCAGCAGAGGTGGCTTCCATGGTGGGCTACGAGGATTCCAGCTATTTTGCCCGCACCTTTAAAAAACGCACCGGCATGACCCCCACCCAGTACCGCAGGGAAGCGGCCAAGGCTGCACGGGAGGCCCGCCTGTGACCCGCCGTCAGATGCTCACCGCCCTGTTCGGCGCAGCCGTGCTGGCACTGCCGGTGGCGGGCTGCGGCCATCAGCCGGTGCAGGAGCAACAGGGGGCGGAACTGATCCTGCGCTATGCGGAGAACCAGCCGGAGGATTATCCTACTACGCAGGCAGCGCTGGCCTTTGCGGATCTTGTGGCCCAGCGCACCGATGGCCGCGTGAAAGTGCTGGTGTACAGCGGGGGAGAGCTGGGCGCGGAGCAGAGCGTGATCCAGCAGATGCAGTTTGGCGGCATTGACTTCTCCCGCGTGTCCCTCAGCCAGCTGGCTGAGTATGAACCGGCGCTGAGCGTATTGCAGCTGCCGTACCTTTACACCGACGCCGACCAGATGTGGCGCGTGCTGGATGGGACCATCGGCGACGAGTTCCTCTCCACGCTGGAGTCGCTGGAGCTGACGGGCCTTTCCTGGTTTGATGCCGGTGTGCGCAGCATCTACACCCGGCAGAAGGTGACATGCCTTGCAGATCTGCAGGGCATGACCATCCGCGTGCAGGAATCGGACATGATGAGCGAAATGATCACCGACCTCGGCGCAAAGCCGGTAAAGGTAGTGTACAGCAAGGTGTATGCCGCCCTGCACAACGGTGAGATCGATGGCGCAGAGAACAACTGGCCCAGCTACGAAGCCATGGGTCACTACGAGGTGGCACCTTACTTTTTAAAGGATGAGCACACCCGCGTGCCGGAGGTGCAGCTTGCAAGCCCTGCTGTGATGGAAAAGCTGGCCGCACTGGACGAGCGCTACCCGGAGATCATCCGCCTGTGTGCCCGGGAGAGCGCCAAGGTGGAGCGCAGGCTCTGGGCGCAGCAGGAGGCGGAATCGGAAAGTGATCTGCGTGCAGCAGGCATTGAGGTGACAGAGCTGGACGAAGAAGAAAAGGCAAGGTTCCGTGCTGCTGTGCAGCCGATGTATGATCGGTTTGCCCAGCAGGGCGAATTGATCGCCCGCATCCGGCAGGCATAAGCCCCACAGCAAAGCCCGGAAAAGATGGGCAAAGAAATCAGGAAAACAGAAAAAGAACCGGCAAAGTGCTGTGTGCTCTGTACCCCAAAGGGGAGGGCATCCAGCACTTTGTTTCTATCTGGAATACAGAAATGTATCCATCTGTTAGGCGAAGGTGCACAAACAAAAAGCAAAGCACTTGGCATTTTTCACAAAAGAAATTCTGACATTTTTTCAAAAAACAGGACATTTTTTGAAAGCCCTTGTTTCGTTTAAAAAAATTTGCTAAAGTGTGTACAGTAAATGAACGGTATGCGGGTCCTGTGCAGACCGGGCCGTTCGGGAGATTTAAGGAGGACGATTTATTATGAAAAAGATCACTCGTCGCAGCTTTCTGGCAGCAGCCGGTGTTTCCGCCGCTGCTCTGGCTCTGACCGCATGTGGTGGCTCCAGCAATTCTGCTGCTTCCACCTCTACCGCAGCTTCTTCCACCGCAGCTTCTGCTGCTGGTGATGCTACTGCTGCTGCAAACGATCCCAAGGTGACTCTGGTCTACGCCGAGGTCAACCCGCTGGATACCATCGTTGGCCAGACCGCTACCCACTTCAAGGAGAAGGTCGAGGAGCTGACCGGCGGCTCCGTCGTCATCGATGTGCAGGCTTCCGGCGTTCTGGGTTCTGAGAACGACGTTCTGGACGCAATCCTGGGCGGTTCTACCTCCATCGATATGAGCCGTATCTCCGCTTTCGCACTGACCAGCTATGGCTGCAACAAGTCCAAGCTGCTGTCCATCCCCTTCACCTTCGAGAACCGCGCACACTTCTGGAACTTCGCCAACAGCGATCTGGCACCTGAGTTCCTGAACGAGCCTCAGGAGCTGGGCCTGCCCGTTCGTGGCGTCTTCTACGGCGAAGAGGGCTTCCGTCACTTCTTCACGGTCAACCCGGTTTCCGGCATCGATGATTTCAAGGGCCTGAAGCTGCGCGTGTCCAACGACCCCGTTATGAACGGCATGGTCGAGGGTCTGGGTGCTAACCCCACCGTCGTTTCCTTCGGTGAGCTGTACAGCGCACTGCAGACCGGCGTTGTGGATGGTGCTGAGCAGCCCATCGCAAACTACAAGTCCAATGCATTCCCCGAGGTTGCCAACAACCTGATCCTGGACGGCCACACTCTGGGCGCTATTCAGGCTGTTATCACCGATAACGCATGGAGCAAGCTGACCGAGAACCAGCAGGCTGCCATCATGGAGGCCGGTGCTGATACGCAGGCCTTCAACGCAGACCTGTCCGAGACCGCTGAGAACAAGGTCTTGGAGGAGCTGAGAAGCTCCGGCTGCAACGTTGTGGATGTTGACGACAAGGCACCCTGGCAGGAGGCCTGCGCTAAGGTCATCAGCGAGAACACCTCCGATCAGGCTGAGCTGTATCAGCAGCTGCTGGACATGAAGGCATAATTGAAAAAGCCTTTCCTGTTCTGAGATAGTACATAGCCCGGCGGGGGACTACGGGATACGCCCGCAGACCTGCCGGGTTTTTTATATGGAGGAATTCATATGCCGAAAATCTTTACCACTTTGGATAAGATCAAGCCGGCGTACGACATCACCTACAAAGTGGTCCTGTTTATCTGCAAGCTGCTGCTGATCGCAGATATCCTCATCACTACCATGTCGGTCATCGGTCGTTACGTCTCGTTCATCCCGGACCCGGCATGGTCGGAAGAAGTTGTGCTGACCTGCATGAGCTACATGGCCGTGCTGAGTGCTGCTCTGGCCATCCGCCGCGGTGCTCATATCCGCATGACTGCGTTTGACGTGTATCTGCCCAAAATCGCCGTCAAGGTGCTGGATATTCTGGCCGATCTTGCCGTGTGCATTCTGGGCGTCATCATGATGGTGGTCGGCTGGAACTATGCCACCACTCTGGGCGGCCGCGGTTTCTACGTGTCCATGCCCTGGCTGAGCCGCTTCTGGATGTACTTCCCGGTGCCGCTGGCCGGTGTTGCCATGATCATCTTCGAGATCGAGGCACTGTACAACCACATCAAGAGCATTTTTGTAAAGGAGGAAGTGTAATATGACAGTTCAGACACTGGCAATCATTGTCCTTCTTGTCAGCTTCTTTGTAATGATCTTCCTGCGTTTCCCCATTGCATACGCCGTTGGTCTTTCCAGCGTGCTGTGCATGATGGTGCAGGGTCAGGCACTGACCGATGTCTGCCGTCTGATGGTCAAGGGCATCTCTTCCTTCAGCCTGATGGCTGTGCCGTTCTTCATCACCATGGGTGTGCTCATGGGCTCCGGCGGCATTTCTGAAAAGCTGATCGCTCTGGCTGATGCCTGCGTGGGCTGGATGCGCGGCGGCATGGCAATGGTCAACATCGTTGCTTCCTACTTCTTCGGCGGTATTTCCGGTTCTGCATCTGCAGATACCGCTTCCATCGGCTCCATCATGATCCCCATGATGGTCGATCAGGGCTACGATGCCGACTTCTCCACTGCTGTTACCATCACCTCCTCCTGCGAGGGTCTGCTGGTTCCTCCGAGCCACAACATGGTCATTTATGCCACCACTGCCGGCGGCATCTCGGTCGGCAGCCTGTTCCTGGCAGGTTATCTGCCCGGTGCTCTGCTGGCCATCGTCCTGATGATCGGTTCCTACATCATCTCGGTCAAGGAGAATTACCCCAAGGGCTCTCCGTTCAGCATCAAGGGCTTCGTTAAGCAGCTGGGCACTTCCATCTGGGCACTGGCCGCTGTTATTATCGTTGTGTTCGGCGTTGTTGGCGGTGTGTTCACCGCTACCGAGTCTGCAGCTATTGCAGTTATCTACTCTCTGTTCGTGTCGGTGTTCGTCTACAAGGGTCTGGACTGGAAGGGTGTCTGGCATGCACTGGATGAGTGCGTGAACACTCTGTCCATCGTGCTGATCCTGATCGCCACCTCTGCAGTCTTCGGCAACTGCCTGACCATGCTGCATGTGCCGGATCTGGCTGCAAATGCCATCACCAGCGTCACCGATAACCCCTACATCATCGCTCTGCTGATCGACCTGATCATCTTGGTTCTGGGCTGCATCATGGATATGGCTCCCATCATCCTGATCGCTACTCCCATCCTGCTGCCCATCGCAACCTCCATCGGTATCGATCCCATCCAGTTCGGTATCATTGTGGTTCTGAACTGCGGCATTGGCCTGCTGACTCCTCCTGTCGGCGCTGTGCTGTTCATCGGCTCTGCCGTTGCAAAGCGCCCGATGGAAAAGGTCGTCAAGGCGACCCTGCCGTTCTACCTGTGCATGTTCGTTGCACTGCTGCTGCTGACCTTCGTGCCCGACATCAGCCTGGCAATCCCCAAGCTGCTGGGCGGCTACGTCAGCCCCATCACCAACCCGCTGGGTCCTGTGTTCATCCACTGATGGCCTGACGGCGTAAGGTAAAACCGTTAAAGTCCTCTGCATGAAAGTGCAGGGGACTTTTTGTATGCTAAAAACTTTATTTTCCCTCTTGCATTCTGTCGGAATCGTGCTATAATAGTAAGGCAATCGTTTCCAAGGCCGCTCGACGGGGTAGCCGATATTGAAGGTTGTGATGGGCACATACATTTATAATATGGCCCCAATAAGTCAGAACCAGAAATGAGGTGAAAAGAATGAAACAGGGTATCCATCCGAACTACGTTGACTGCACCATCACCTGCGCATGCGGCAACGTCATTAAGACTCGTTCCACCAAGCCTGAGATCCACGTCGAAGTTTGCTCCAAGTGCCATCCTTTCTACACTGGCAAGCAGAAGCTGGTTGACTCCGGCGGACGTGTTGAGCGCTTCAACAAGCGTTTCGGCCGTAAGTAATTATGGTTTTCTGAGCACCGTTTCCTTTGGGAGACGGTGCTTTTTTGCTGCCTTTTTGGCATATGAAAGGGCGGCCTTAATCATTCTTAAGAATTCTTTTTGCATCCCACCACAGGATTGTCTTATTTTTTACACATTTTCGGTCTAAAATATACCAGCATTGAACTAGATGAAAAAGGAGCGTTTGCTGTGATCGAAGTATCGCATCTGAGCAAAAAGTATGGCACGCACCCTGCCATTGAAGATTTGTCCTTTACGGTGGGCGACGGCCAGATCTTCGGCCTGCTCGGCCCAAACGGCGCGGGCAAATCCACGATCATGAATATCCTCACCGGCTACCTTGCCCCCACCTCCGGTGAAGTGAAGGTGGCGGGCTTCAGCCTGCCGGAGCAGGCCCAGCAGGCCAAGGCCTGTGTGGGCTATCTGCCCGAGCAGCCGCCGCTCTACCCGGAAATGACGGTGCAGGAATATCTGGATTTTGCTGCAGAGCTGAAAGGCATCAAAAAGAAGGCCGACCGCAAAGAACAGGTGCGCAAAGCTGCCCGCCGCACCGGGCTGGAAGAGGTGCTGCCCCGGCTCATCCGCAGTCTGTCCAAGGGCTACCGCCAGCGCGTGGGCATTGCGCAGGCACTGCTGGGCGCGCCGCAGCTCATCATTCTGGACGAGCCTACCGTGGGCCTTGACCCTGCACAGGTCATCGAGATCCGCAGACTGATCCGGGAGCTGGGGAAAAGCCACACGGTCATCCTGTCCAGCCACATCCTCAGCGAGGTGCAGGCAGTGTGCAGTCAGGTACTGATCCTTTCCAAGGGGCATCTGGTGGCGGTGGGTGCGCCGGAACAGCTGGCCGAAAAGCTGAACCCCGGCAGCCGTCTGCGCGCTACCGCTCTGGGCGTGGGGAAGACCGTGCTGAAAACAGTCGGCTCCATTCCGGGTATCCGCAAGGTGGAGATCGAATCCGAGGCCGACGGACAGGTGACCTTTACCGCAGAAAGTGCCGATGCTTCTGACCGCCGCGCCGAGGTGTCCCGCGCCCTTTCGCAGGCCGGATGCACGGTGCTGGCGCTGGCAGCGGAAAACAGGACGCTGGAGGAAGTGTTCCTTGCACTGACCGAAAACGAGTCTGAAACACCATCGGATGAAGGGGAGGAGAAAACGGAATGACCGCCATTTTAAAACGCGAAGTCCGCAGCAGCTTTCATGGCATGATCGGCTACGTGCTCACCGCCTTTATGCTGGCGGCAACGGCCATCTATTTTGTTGCCCTGAATCTGGGCTACGGCCTGACGGATTTTGGCTATTACACGCTTTACCGCACCACGTTTGTGCTGCTTTTGTATATCCCGGTGCTCACCATGCGCTCCTTTGCAGAGGAACGCCGCACCCGCACCGATCAGCTGCTGCTTACCAGCCCGGTGTCTGTGTGGGAGATCGTGCTGGGCAAATTCTTTGCCCTGTGCGTCATCTTTGCACTGCCGTGCCTTGCCGATGCGGTCATGATCCTTGTACTGGCCGCACTGGGTGCCACCGGCACGGCCACGCTGGCAAACTTGGCCGCTCTGCTGTGCTATTATCTCATGGGCTGCGCCGCCATTGCCATTGGCGTGTTTCTTTCCAGCCTGACCGAGAATCAGATCATTGCTGCGGTGGCGGGCGTAGCCGCACTGCTGCTGGCCTATATGATGCCCAGCCTGCGCAGCATGTTCACCGCAGGCAGCGCAGTGGCGCTGGCCCTGTTCACCGCCATTGCAGCAGTGCTCAGTGTGGTGGCAGGCCTGCGTACCCGCAGCTTTACGCTGGGCTGCCTGACCTTTGCGGGCTGCTGTGTGGTGCTGACGGCACTGTTCCTGCTGCAGAGCAGCTGGCTGACCGAAGCGTTCAGCGCGGTGCTCAGCGGGCTGTGCCTGTTCACGCCGTTTGAAGAGTTTGTCAACAACAGCTTTTCCATTCCGACGCTGGTGTATTACCTCACCGTGATCGTACTGTTTCTGTTTTTTACGGCGCAGGGGCTGGAAAAGCGCCGCTGGAACTGAGGGGAGGGGAACAACATGAAAAATTTCAAATTTTCTTCCTCCGCAAACGGCAAGGTGTTCCGCAATGGGCTGTACTCCACGGCCATTCTGGCAGCAGCCATCGTGTTGGCCGTGCTGATCAATCTGCTGGTGGGGGCCATCCCGAAAAAATACACCGAGTTCGACCTCTCTGCCGCCAAAATGTACACGCTGGGCGACAGCTCCAGGCAGCTGATGCAGAGCCTGGATCAGGACGTGACCGTTTATTATCTCTGTGAGACCGGCAGCGAGGATGCCATTATCACCAAGCTGCTGGATCACTACGCCGACGAGAGCGGTCACTTCCACTGGGAGCAGAAGGACCCGGCGCTTTACCCGAACTTTGCAGCGCAGTACGGCGCAGAGAATGCATCCACCGGCAGTCTGATCGTGGTCAGCGGTGAGAACAGCGAAGTGCTGAACGCCGCCGAACTTTACGAGTACGATTACTCCGATTACTACACCACCGGCGCTGCCAACGTGACCTTTGGCGGCGAAAAGCAGATCAGCTCTGCCATCTATAAGCTGACTGCCGCAGCAGAAAGTCATGCCTACTACACCACCAACCACGGCGAGCAGGCGCTTACCTCCTCGCTGACCGAGGCGCTCAAGGCGCAGAAGTATCGGATGCCCAGCCGCTGGATCTGCTCACCGGCACCATTCCGGAGGACTGTGATCTGCTCATCATCAGCGACCCCGCTTCGGATTTTGCAGCTGACGGCCTTGTGGATGAGATCGCGCAGCTGCAGGCCTATCTGGAAAACGGCGGCAAGGTGCTGCTGACCACCAGCGGCTACACCGAAACGCCCGATCTGGATGCAGTGATGGCACAGTTCGGCCTTGCACGTGAGCCGGGCCTTGTGGTGGAGGGCGATGCGGGCCACGCGCTGTACGGCTACCCGTACTCGCTGTTCCCGGACTACGCGGCCGCCGACGAAAGCACCGCGCTGGACGGCGTGAATCAGAGCACTCATGTGATGCTCTCGGTGGCACAGGGCATCACCATTACCGAGACAGACGATGTGACGGCGGAACCGCTGCTGTATACCACCGAGGATGCCTACAGCAAGCAGGACTTTGATGCCAGCTCTTCTTCCGCAAAGGAAGCCGGCGATACCGACGGCCCGTTCTCGCTGGCCGTATGGGCGCGCAATGACTCCATCGGTGCCGAGGTGATCTGGATCGGCTGCCCCAACATGGACAACGAGCAGGTGTACCAGTCCATCCCGGGCAACCTGACCTTCCTGCAGGGCTGTGCCGCTTCGCTGGTAGGGCAGAGCCTGCTCATCGACACCAAAGCACTGGAAGCTGCACCCATCACGGTCCCGGCTTCCGCATCCATGACGCTGGGCATGGTGTTCGTATTCGTGCTGCCCGCAGCAGTGCTCATTGCAGGTGCTGTGGAGGTGCTGCTGCGCCGCCGCAGTAAGGGGGCACTGCCATGAAAACAAAACAGCGCACCCTTGCGGTGCTTCTGGTGCTGGTGCTTGTGCTGGGCGGGCTGCTGTGGTTTGTCAGCCGCAGCAATGCCGCAGAAGAAGCTGCTTCCAGCGCCGCCGCAGAGGGCAGCATCCTGCTCTCTTCCTTTGCGGCAGGCGATGTGACCAGCATCCGGTATGCCTATGGCGGCGAAACGCTTACCTTAAATTACGATTCCGGCAGCTGGACGCTGGCGGATGACCCGGACTATCATCTGGATGCATCTGCCTGCAATACCATGGTCACGGCGCTGGCATCCCTGAACGCCAAACGTCAGCTCACGGCTCAGCCCGGCGAAGACTACGGCCTTGCCGATCCGGCTGTTACGGTCACGGTGACGGCGGCAGGCAAGACGAACACCTTTGCCTTTGGCACCGAGAACCCGGTCACAGGAGATCTGTACGTGCAGAAGGCAGGGGACGATGCCGTGTACACCGTTTCTGGCAACAAGGCGGCCTGCTTTGAGCTGACCAAAGCGGACCTTTTTGGCGCGTTCAACCCGGCGGGACTGACGGCCTCCGCGCTGGAAAGTGTTTCCATTACGACGGGCAGCGGCACCCTTGCACTGAATGCAGTCTCTGAGCCTGCGGAAGCGGAGAGCGATTCCTCGGAAAGTGCGGCCGATTCCACCACCTATCAGACCGTGTGGCGGCTGGCCGATGAACCCTCTGCCGATCTGGACGACAGCAAGTTGCAGAGCATCCTCTCTGCTCTGGCAGGCTATGTGACCGCACAAATCGCGGATGCCGACCCTTCGGCCTATGGCTTTGATGCACCGCTTGCAACGGTGCGGGCTGCCTCTGCCGATGGGACCGTGACCCTCCACTACGCCGAAAATGCAGACGGCTGCTGGATGATGGTGGAGGGGGACAGTTCCGTCTATGCGGTTGACCTTGACACTGTGCAGGCCCTTCTGATAACGGCCGCTGCCTTAAAAGCGGAATAAAAACCTTTGTGCGCCGTATGCGGAAAGCCCGCTGCGGCGCATGTTTTTTGTTGCGGCGTGTAAAGCTTCGGCAAACATTGGCAGAGTGATTGACATTTCAGCAAAGATTGATTAAGATAGACGAGACAGGGCAGAATAACTGCGCAATATAAGAGCCTGCTTTTGCAGGTTCTCCGGTCGTCATGGATGTTGTGCGGGGCTGGGTCGCCCTGGTACGAGGGATGGGGCATGGCCCTGTCTTTTTCGTATCTGAGTTACAAGGAGGATAAAGTAAAAATGGACAACTCGGTGATCGTTTCACTGCGGGATATCGTAGTGGAATTTGACGGTCAGCGCATTCTGGATGGGCTGAACCTCGACATCCATGACAAAGAGTTCGTAACGCTGCTGGGTCCTTCCGGCTGCGGCAAAACCACCACCCTGCGTCTGATTGCAGGTTTTCTGGAACCCAATTCCGGCAAAGTGCTGCTGAAAGGTGAGGACATTACCGGCGTGCCGCCCTATAAGCGCCCGGTGAACACCGTTTTTCAGAAATACGCACTGTTCCCGCACCTGAACGTGTTCGAGAACGTGGCCTTCGGTCTGCGGCTCAAAAAGATGGACGAAGAGACCATCCGCCGCAAGGTGCGCAACATGCTGGAAGTTGTTGGCCTGAAAGGCTTCGAGCGCCGCAGCATCAGCCAGATGTCCGGCGGCCAGCAGCAGCGCGTGGCCATCGCCCGCAGTCTGGTGAACGAGCCGGAGATCCTTCTGCTGGACGAACCCCTTGGCGCACTGGACCTCAAGCTGCGCAAGGAGATGCAGCTGGAGCTGAAGCGCCTGCAGCGCGAAATGAACATTACCTTTATTTATGTTACCCACGATCAGGAGGAAGCCCTTACCATGTCCGATACCGTCGTGGTCATGAACGGCGGCAAGGTGCAGCAGATCGGCACGCCGGAGGATATTTACAATGAGCCGAAGAATGCCTTTGTTGCAGACTTCATTGGCGATTCCAACATCGTGGACGGCGTGATGCACCGGGATTTTCTGGTGTCCTTCTCCGGTGTGGACTTCCCCTGTGTGGACCGCGGCTTTGCCCGCGAGCAGAGCGTGCAGGTAGTGGTGCGCCCCGAGGATATCGAGGTGGTCTCTCCTGTGGAAGGCCAGCTTGTCGGCGTTGTGAACGATGTCATCTTCAAGGGTGTCCACTTTGAAATGCATGTGGAGTGCGAGGGCCGCGAATGGCTGATCCATTCCACCCGCGCCTGCACCCCCGGTGAGACCATTGGTATGCGCATCGGCCCCAACGAGATCCACATTATGGCGCGTTCAGAGGGGTGAGCCGCAATGATGAAGATTTACGATAAAAAGCTGGCCTATCCGTACTTTGTATGGATGACGCTGTTCACAGTGGTGCCTTTGATCATCGTGGTGTACTATGCATTTACGGATGCAAACGGAGCTTTCACGCTGGATAACCTCACCTCCATCAGCGGCTACGGCTCGGTGTTTGCCCGCAGCCTGCTGCTGGCCCTCATTGCCACGGTCATTTGTCTGGTCATTGCGTTCCCGGTGGGCTATTTTCTTCCCGCCTGCGGGTGAACAAGCAGCACATCATGCTCATGCTGGTTATGCTGCCCATGTGGATGAACTTCCTGCTGCGCACCTATGCATGGATGGGCCTGCTCAGCATCAACGGCCCGGTGAACGCTGTTCTGGGCGTGTTCGGCCTTGGCCCCTTCAATATACTCAACACCTCCGGCGCGGTGGTGCTGGGCATGGTGTATAACTATGTGCCCTATATGATCCTGCCGCTGTACACCAGCATGACCAAGATCGACCAGAGCCTGGTGGAAGCTGCGCAGGATCTGGGCGCTTCCACCACCAAGACCCTTCTCCGGGTGCTCATTCCCATGAGCGTGCCCGGCATCAGCACCGGCATCACCATGGTGTTCGTCCCGGCGGTGTCCACCTTTGTTATCAGCCGTATGCTGGGCGGCGGCTCCAACCTGCTCATTGGCGATCTGATCGAGATGCAGTTCCTTGGCAACAGCTACAACCTGAACGTGGGTTCTGCCATGAGCCTTGTGCTGATGATCATTGTGCTGCTGTGCATGAGCTTCACCTCCAGCTTTGATGAAGATGAAATGGAGGGCGTGTCCTGATGAAAACGAAACATCTGCGCCTGATGCAGCGCGTCTATATCGTGCTGTTTTTCTGCTTCATGTACCTGCCCATTGCATACATGATCGTATTCAGCTTCAACCAGTCCAAGGGCTATTCGCTCTTCACCGGCTTTACCCTCAAGTGGTACTCCAGCCTGCTGCACAACTCCTCCATCCTGCATGCGCTGCTGGTCTCGCTGGAAGTGGCTCTGATCTCTGCGGTCATTGCCACTGTGCTGGGTACAGCGGCAAGTCTGGGCATTGCGTCCATGGGCCGCGGGAGCCGCCTTGTCGTCACCAACATCACCTATATCCCGGTGGTCAACCCGGAGATCATCACCGGCATCTCGCTCATGCTGCTGTTCGTGGCCTACCAGCGCTTTGCCGGGGGTGTCTCCTGGCTGCCGGATACCATCATGGGCTTCCCGACGCTGCTCATTGCGCATATCGCGTTCAATGTGCCGTATGTCATCTTCAACGTCACGCCCAAGCTCAAGCAATTGGATATCAAGCTGTATGAGGCAGCGCTCGACCTTGGCTGCGACCCCAAGCAGGCCTTCTTCAAGGTCATCCTGCCGGAGATCAGCCCGGCCATCCTGTCGGCATTCCTCATCTGCCTGACCTATTCCATCGACGACTTCATGATCTCCTATTTCAACTGCGGCACGGTGGAAACGCTGCCCATCGCCATCTACTCCATGACCCGTAAAAAGGTCAGCCCGGAGATCTATGCGCTGTCCACCATCATGTTCGTGGTCATTCTGTGCATCATTCTGATCTCCAACGCAATGGAGAGCCGCAGCTACCGCCGCGACCAGAAGGCGCTGAGAGGGGAGGGCGTGTGATGAAACGTTTTGCTGTGTTGCTGCTGGCGCTGGCAATGGCGGTCTGCTGTGCAATGCCCGCCTTTGCCGCCGGCACCATCGAAGTCACCGAGGATGTCTCGGTATCGGACGATTACGACTGGACCCGCTTCAAGGGCCAGAACGTGGCCATCAATGTCTATAACTGGGGCGAGTACATCTCCAACGGCTCGGACGACAGCGTGGACGTGGTGGCGGCTTTTGAAAAGCTCACCGGCATCAAGGTGAACTACACCACCTTCGACTCCAACGAGTCCATGTACGCAAAGCTCAAGTCCGGTGCAGCCAACTACGATGTGGTCATTCCGTCGGATTACATGGTGGCAAAAATGATCGCCGAGGGGATGCTCAAGCCTCTGAACTACGACAATATCCCGAACTTCAAAAAGATCAATCAGGAATACGTGAATCCGGATTACGATCCGCAGAATGCCTACACCGTGCCCTATATGCTCTGCACCACCGGCATCATTTATAACACCACCATGGTGGACAAAGCGCCCACCAGCTGGGCCGACCTGTGGGACGAGCAGTACGCAGGCAATATCCTGATGTTCAACAACAGCCGCGATGCTTACGCCATTGCTGCTTTTAAGAGCGGCCACGATATCAACCCGCAGTCCACCGAAGAGGCGGATGAGGTGGTGGAAGAGCTGAAGGCTCAGAAGCCGCTGGTGCAGGCCTACGTCATGGACGAGATCTTTGATAAGATGATCGGCGGCGAGGCAGCCGTCGGTGTGTACTACTCCGGCGATGCCATCACCATGATCGACGATAATCCCGACCTTGCATGGGTGTTCCCGGAAGAAGGCAGCGTGCTTTCCGTGGACTGCATGACCATTCCTGCTGCCAGCGAACATCAGGAAGCTGCGGAAATGTTCATTAACTTCATGTGTGAGACGGACATCGGCAAGGCAAACGCCGAGTACATCGGCTACACCACCCCCATGCAGGATGTGTGGGAGGTGCTGGACGAGGATCTGAAGGAGAGCGAGATCGCTTATCCGTCCGAAGAGAAAGCCGCCAAGGAAAAGGTGTTCACTGCCCTGAGCGACGATGTGAACAGCGAGCTGGACGTGAAGTGGAGCGAAATGAAGAGCTACGACGAGGGTGGCAGCAGTCTGCTGTTCCTTGCGCTGCTGGCAGCCATGGTGGCGCTGGCCTGCTTCAACATCTGGCGCAAGGTCCGCAGGCGCAACCGCAATCAGTATTAAACGCAAAGGAGGCTGCTGCACAGAACAACGTGCAGTGGTCTCTTTTTATAGAAAGGAAAAACCATGGAACAGTTCTTTTACACCGAGACCATGACAGTCATGAACGCAGATGCCGACTTCCGCAGCCTGCTCAAGCCCAGCGCCCTGCTGCGCTATGTGGAGCAGATTTCGACAGACCACGCCCGCGCCTTTGGTATGGATGACCAGTTCTTCAAAGATCGCGGTGTGACCTTTCTGGTGGGCAAGCAGGCCCTGAAATTTGACCGTGTGCCCCAGCGTGCCGAAACGCTGACCCTTACCTCCCGGGCGCAGGTCAGCAAACACGGTTCCGTCAAACGCATCACCACCCTGACCGATGCCGAGGGCAAAGAGGTGGCTATGGTGGACTGCCGCTGGATCGTGGCAAGCCTTGCCGAGGGCCGTATCCTGCGGGAGCCGGGCTGGACGGTGGAGAATTTCTGGAACGATACGGTGGAGGGCGAGCTGCCTTTGCAGCTGCACAAGTGCAAGGATGGTCTGACCAGCGCAGGGGAGTGGACGGCGCGTTATTCCCAGTGCGATCTGAACGGCCATTTGAACAACGCATTCTATTTGGACCTTGTCTGCGATGCGCTGCCGCTGGAAGTGATGCGCAAAGGCCCCGTGACCTTTGCTTCTATCAACTACCACCGCGAGATCCCGATGGGAGAAACGGCAGAGGTGTTTTATGCTCCTTCGGCGGATGGCTGGTATGTGGTCGGAAAGCACAACGGCCAGACCAGCTTTGAGTGCTATCTGGAGGTGGGAAAGACAAACGTGTAAATCGTTGATTTCTCAAGAGAACTGCTGTGCCGCTTTTAGCTGAAAATAAGCGAGCAATGCAAAAAGCATCACCCGTGCAGAAAAAACGGCGCATTTTGAGAATTGCATCCTCTGAGGAACAGGGAGTACTCTTTTATTAGAAGGATCTTCTGGTTGTCCAAAGGAGGATAAAACAAATGAAAAAACATCTCCGAGTCCTTGCGGCCGTTCTGGTACTGTGCTTCAGTCTGCTGTGCCCGGCGGCATCTGCCGCCAGTGTACAGACTGCGGCCTGCAAGCCGTCCACTGCAGCCGTTCAGACCATTTCTGCCGGCAAAAAGACGGAGCAGATGGTCTGGGTCCCAACGCACGGCGGCAAAAAATATCACAGCAAGTCTACCTGCAGCAATATGAAAGACCCGGAAAAGGTTACATTATCGACAGCAAAAGCGGAAGGCTTCACTGCTTGCAAAAAGTGCTATTAAGAAAATAAAGAATGATCTGCAAAGCCCTTGCCGGAAATTTTCTGGCAGGGGTTTTATATGTGTCTACAAAAAGTTAACAAAAGAAATTACAGAAAAATTACAAAACCCTATTGCAAAATGGTTTCAAAAGAGTTACAATATGGTTACAGCAAGGGCACAAGCCCTGCTGAGTGTGAAATCTTTTTCTTCTTGTTTTTTGGGATATCGGGCACAGGTTCTCCTCCTCCGGCTGTTCTCCTTCACAGTCGTGATCCATGTGCCGCACAGGCGGTATCCCGCTTCGTGTGACAAAAACGCTCGTCCGTTCTGGACGAGCTTTTTTGCATCCATAAATTACGCAAAAACCGGCTTCTCATGCGGGAAAGTATGACCTTACGCCATTTTGGTGGGCAATTTGCCTGTTTTTCTGCAAAGGACATTTACAAAGTTTGGCGCGGCGGGGGTTTGTATTCCGGCTGGCTTTGTGGTACAGTATATACAATCAATTTATAGGTTGCAAACATGAATCCGATTGATGTTGATGCGTTAAGAGAAAAGGAGTTTGAACATGGCTTATTTCTATAAAGAACCTTCCCGCACTTTCGGTGAATATCTGCTGATCCCCGGCTATTCCTCTGCAGAGAATATCCCCACGGCTGTCAGCCTCAAGACCCCGCTGGTCAAGTACCGCAAGGGCGAGGAGGAGTGCCCTCTGCAGATGAATATTCCCATGATCAGCGCTATCATGCAGGCGGTCTCTGGCGATAAGCTGGCCATTGCACTGGCCCGTCAGGGCGGCGTGTCCTTCATCTACGGCTCTCAGAGCATTGAGAACGAGGCTGCCATGGTGCGCCGCGTCAAGAGCTTCAAGGCTGGTTATGTCGTGTCCGATTCCAACCTGGCCCCCACTGCCACCCTGCACGATGTGCTGGAGCTGAAGGCACGCACCGGCCACTCCACCATTGCCATCACTGCCGATGGCACTCCGAGCGGCAAGCTGCTGGGCATCGTGGCCTCCCGCGATTACCGCATCAACCACACCCCGGATGATGCCCCTGTCACCACCTTCATGACTCCCATTGAAAAGCTGGTCACTGCACCGGAGAACACCTCCCTGCACGACTGCAACAACATCATCTGGGATAACAAGATCAACACCCTGCCTCTGGTGGATGCCGAGGGCAACCTGAAGTATATGGTGTTCCGTAAGGACTACGACTCCCACAAGAAGAACGCCAACGAACTGCTGGATAAGAACAAGAGCTATGTGGTGGGCGCCGGCATCAACACCCGCGATTACGCTGAGCGCGTGCCCGCACTGGTGGATGCCGGTGTGGATGTGCTGTGCATCGACTCTTCCGAGGGTTACTCCGAGTGGCAGAGCCGCACCATCGGCTGGATCCGTGAGCACTACGGCGATACCGTCAAGGTGGGCGCAGGCAACGTTGTGGATGCCGAGGGCTTCCGCTTCCTGGCCGAGGCTGGTGCAGACTTCGTGAAGATCGGCATTGGCGGCGGTTCTATCTGCATCACCCGCGAGACCAAGGGCATTGGCCGTGGTCAGGCTACCGCTGTCATCGAGGTGGCAAAGGCCCGCGATGAGTACTATAAGGAAACCGGCATCTACGTGCCCATCTGCTCCGACGGCGGCATCGTCCACGATTACCACATCACGCTGGCACTGGCCATGGGTGCGGATTTTGTGATGCTGGGCCGCTACTTTGCCCGCTTTGACGAAAGCCCCACGAATAAGGTGCGCATCAACGGCCAGTATATGAAGGAGTACTGGGGCGAAGGCTCCAACCGTGCCCGCAACTGGCAGCGCTACGATCTGGGCGGTTCCAGCAAGCTGAGCTTTGAGGAAGGCGTGGACAGCTACGTGCCCTATGCCGGCCCTCTGGCTGACGGTGTGCAGACCACTCTGTACAAGGTCAAGAGCACCATGTGCAACTGCGGCGCTCTGTCCATCCCGGAGCTGCAGCAGAAAGCAAAGCTGACCGTGGTTTCCTCTACCTCCATCGTTGAGGGCGGCAGCCACGACGTTGTGCTGAAGAATGCTACCCCCAATATCATCAACGGTTAACACGTTTGTTCTGAAAGCCGCCCGTGCTGTTTGTGTATGGGCGGCTTTTTCTTACCGGAAATTGACCGGGATTTTCCAAAAATGCTTGCACCGCTCTGCGTTTGGTGATATCATGATAGAAACGCACTGTCAAGACAGGCAGGCGCGCAAACCTTCCCACAGGTCAGAACGGCAGGGGACAGCAAGGAGCCTTTGCCGGGTGTAAAGAAGAGAGGATACTATTCATGGACGAAATCAAGGTTGTGCCTTATATTCCAGATGAGGACTACGACAACCCCGCAATGGTCGTGGATTTTTATGAATTTACAATGGCAAACTGCCTGTTCCTGCACGGATTCAAGAACACCACGCTGGTGTTTGATATGTTCTTCCGCAAGAACCCGGATGCTCAGGGCTACTCCATCAGTGCCGGCCAGCGCAAGCTGACCCGTTTTCTGCTGAATTATCATTTCAATGCACAGGATATCTGGTGGCTGCGCACCAAGGGCATGAGTGAGGAATTCTGCGAGTATCTGCGCACCTATCAGTGGAAGGGCGACATGTACGCTCTGCCCGAGGGCACGGTGGCATACCCGCATGTGCAGATGGTGCGCATCGAGTGCGACCTCGTGGGCGCAATTCTGATCGAGACCTACCTGCTGCAGACCATGAACTTCCACAGTCTGATCGCCACCAAGGCTACCCGCGTCACCGGCCTGAACACCCACACGCCCCGCAGCGTGATGGAATTCGGCACCCGCCGTGCGCAGGGCGAAAGCGCTGGCAACGATGGTGCATATGCTGCTGTTCTGGGCGGCTGCGTGGGCACTGCCAACTGTTTGGCCGAGATGAAGTTCGGCGCGGAGGTCAAGGCTGTGGGCACCGTAGCGCACAGCTTCATCGAGTTCTTCCCCACGGAGTTTGATGCCTTCAAGGCCTTTGCCGATACCTACCCGGATTCGGTCAGTCTGCTGCTGGATACCTATAATATCATGGAGAGCGGTCTGCCCAACCTCATTAAACTGGACGATTACCTCATCGAAAAATACCCCAACGACCCGAACCGCCGCGTCAAGAGCGCCCGTATCGACTCCGGCGACCTGGCCCGCGGCTCCAAGCGCCTGCGCAAGGCACTGGAGTGCGGCCGTAAGCCTTACATCAAGCTGGTGGCTTCCAATGGTCTGGACGAAAAGAAGATCGCCAACATGGAGCTGTATGAGCACGCTCATTTTGACTCCTACGGCGTGGGCGAAAACCTGATCACCTCTGCTTCCGACCCCGTGTTCGGCGGGGTGTACAAGCTGGTGGCGGTCAAGCAGCCGGACGGCAGCTACACTCCCAGGATGAAGTGCTCGGATTCCGCCAGCAAGGCCATCATTCCAGGCAAGAAGATGCCGTGGCGTCTCTACGATGAAAATGGTCAGGCCCAGTGCGATCTGATCGCCATGGATGGCGAGGTCATCGAAGCGGGCAAACCGGTAAAGATGGTCAACCTTGACCCGGATGCCATCGAGCGCACCATTACCATCATCCCCACCAAGGTCAAGCGGCTGCTGGTGCCCCATATCCTGAACGGTGAACTGGCCATCGAACTGCCCGGGATTGCCGAGAAAAAGGCCTATATCGCAAAGCAGCTGACCGAAGAGACCTGGGAGACCGAGCTGCGCATCGAGATGCCGCATAAGCACTATGTCAATATGACCCCCGCTGTGGCCGAGTGCCGTGCCAAGATGTATTCGGAACTGCATGGCGGAAAGGTGTAACTTGACAAAGCAGGTTTTCTATTGTATTATAATAGCCGTTGTGTGAATCTTACATGTTTTGATACATGTTTGCAACTCCGTAACGACGGACTTGTGATAAATGTTTACCTCATCACCTGTTATTCCCGGCTCTCTGTGAATGTCCAGAGCAGCAGGGCTTTGTAAGCCGGGTTTCTATGCGCCACTGTGGTGAAATTGGCAGACACGAGGGACTTAAAATCCCTTTCTGGAGACAGAGTGCGGGTTCAAGCCCCGCCGGTGGCATGAAAAATCCCCTTCAGCGTAAGCTGAGGGGGATTTTTTACTGTTGTATCGCGTACAAAGTGTGGTTCGGCGCAGACAGGAATGCGGATGCAGCTCAGTGGTTTTCCATAGCATTGAATCGTTCCAGGAAGCTGTGATCCACACCCTCAGATCGATAACCGGGCATGGTATCAATGGCAACATTGTGGATGCTGCGGAAGATACTGTTTTCGATATTGGGATTGTCGCGCTTCAGGCGGCGGAGCAGGATCTTGATCTCCTGCCGCTTGGAACCACCGCCGCCGTTGTCGCACATGGTGCAGTTCTCAGTAAAGCGGCAGGCGCACTGGATGAATTCCAGATCATTGTAGCGCTTCCAGGCCAGGATATCTTCTTCCCGGATGCAGTACATGGGGCGATCAGGGTCATGCCGGGGAAGCTGGTGCTGTGGAGCTTGGGCGGCATGGCCTGCAGCTGAGAACCGTAGAACATGCTCATGACGGTGGTCTCGATCACATCGTTGAAGTGATGCCCCAGCGCGATCTTATTGCAGCCCAGCTCCTTGGCTTTGCTGTACAGGTGGCCGCGGCGCATCCGGGCGCAGAGATAGCAGGGGTTCTTGTCGGTGTTGTTGGCCACAGAGAAGATGTTGCTCTCGAAGATGGTCACAGGGATGTGGAGCAGCTCGGCGTTGGACTCGATCTTCTGGCGGTTTATCTCGTTGTAGCCGGGGTCCATCACCAGAAAGACCAGCTCGAACGGCACATCGCTGTGGCGCTGAAGCTCCTGCATCAGCTTTGCCATCAGCATCGAGTCTTTGCCGCCCGAGATGCAGACGGCAATTTTGTCACCGGCCTTGATGAGCTCGTAGCGCTTGACCGCTACGATGAAGGGAGTCCACAGCTCCTTGCGGTATTTCTTGATGATACTGCGTTCGATCATCTGATAAGGTTCAAGCTCACGTTTCATGTTGGTTCCTCTTTTTATTTAATGTACAGCGGTCAGCTCACGGTAGCAGACATCGAACGCCTGCAAAAAGGATTTGATCTCGTCCTCGGTGGTCAGATGGCTCAGGCTGATGCGCCAGGAGGACAGTGCGTTGCGGCGGTCGCGGCTGACCGCAAACACCGCACGCGAAGGCAGACCATCCGACGAGCAGGCTGACTTGACCGAGACGCAGACCCCTTTGGCATCCAGCTCCCGCTGGAACACGGTGCCCTTGACGTTCTGGACGCTCAGATTCAGCACATGAGGGATGGCGTGTTCCGGGCTGTTGATGCGCACCAGCGGATATGTGCTGAGGGCGGCGCGGAGCTCTGCATTCAGTTTTGCCACATGGCCAACGCGTCCGGGCAGGTCAGTGACGGCGAGATCAAGCGCACAGGCCAGCGAGGAGGCCAGCGCCACAGTGGGGGTGCCGCTGCGGTAGATGGTGGTGCTCTCGCCGCCATGGATGAGAGGCTCCAGCGCCAGATTCCGCCGCTTGATCAGCAGGCCGATGCCGTTCAGCCCATAGAATTTGTGGGCCGTCAGGCTCATAGTGTCCACGCCCTCAAAAGAAACGGGGATCTTGCCCACAGCCTGGGTCGCATCCACATGCAGGTGACAGTGAGGGTATGCTTTCAGGATGGCGGCGATCTCCTGTACAGGCTGCACCACGCCCAATTCACTGTCCACCAGCGTCACGGCAACGCAGATGGTATCCGGGCGAAGCAGATCCTTCAAGTGCTCAAGATCCACGGTGCCGTCCTGCTTCACGTCCAGCAGGTCGATCTCATACCCCTGCTCCTGTAATGCCGTCAGGGTGCCGCTGACCGAAGAATGTTCCAGTGGAGTGGAGATGATGTGCCTGCCCGCATGGCGGGAGAGACGGGCCAGCCCCTTTAAAGCAAAGTTGTTGGCCTCGCTGGCACCGGATGTATAGATGATCTCGGCTGGCTGAACGCCCAGCAGAGAGGCGATTTTGATGGTGGCAGCATCGATCTCTGCCTTGGCGGCAGAGCCTGCCTGGTGGTGAGAGTTGGCGTTGCCGATGCAGCGGCGCTCCACAGCACAGAACTGCTCCAACACCCGCGCATCCACCGGGGTGTTTGCAGAATAATCCAGATAGATCATAACATTCCTCTTGAAATACAAATCAATTCAATAGGTTATATTATAG
>ENA-OQJB01000306-OQJB01000306.1-human-gut-metagenome-genome-assembly--contig:-NODE-306-length-27505-cov-4.764336_pt1 | contig 27505 bp, 24 predicted proteins | sample MGYA00242599_ERZ504765 | MGnify/ENA primary metagenome ERZ504765 (study PRJEB26092, sample SAMD00036354) | human gut metagenome | host: Homo sapiens | study: EMG produced TPA metagenomics assembly of...
AAATAAAAATTCTTCCTAAACATGAGCAGTGCTCTGTGCCGAAAGGCATGGGGCACTGTTTTATGGTACGGGAAATTTGGCTTTGGCGGAAGATGTTTGAATAAAATATTCGCTGGCAGAACAGTTCTTGTTACCGTTCACACCATTCCCCACCTATCCATGCGCAATCGTCGTGCTTGCGCACTCCAGTTCTGGACAGATTTACAGAAAATTTTTAGTATGCTACAATAAAAATTAACAGCTAGAAAAACAAGAAAGATACTTGGGAGGAACTGACATGGAAAAGTGGTTTGTGTCCATGAAGAAAGCGGATTTTACGCAGATTGCGGAAAAATATCATATTTCCCCGATCATCGCGCGCCTGATCCGAAACAGGGATATTTTAGGCGATCAGAATATTGACTATTATTTAAATGGAACGATTGCAGATCTGCACGATGGGATGCTGATGAAAAATATGGATACGGCAGTGGAGATTCTGGAGGAAAAAATCCGGGAAGGCGAAAAAATCCGTGTGATCGGAGATTATGATATCGACGGAGTCAATGCGACGTATATTTTGAAAACAGGATTAGAAAGTCTGGGAGCTTTGGTGGATACGGATATTCCGGATCGGATGAAGGATGGATACGGCCTCAATCAGATGCTCATTGACAGGGCATTGGAGGACGGTGTAGATACGATCATTACCTGTGACAATGGGATCGCAGCCGCTTCAGAGATTGCTTACGGGAAAGCGCAGGGGATGACGATCATTGTGACAGATCACCATGAAGTACCTTATCTAGAAGCAGGAGGAGAGAAAGAATATCTGATTCCCGATGCAGATGCAGTGGTCAACCCGCATTTACCGGGAGATCCTTATCCGTTTAAAGGTCTGTGCGGTGCGGCAGTTGTGTATAAAGTGGTGGAAGCGTTATATAATGTCATGGGGCAGGATGCAGATGATGTAGATTTTCTGATGGAAAATGTGGCGATTGCGACCGTGGGGGATGTGATGGATCTGGTGGATGAGAACCGGATTTTTGTAAAACAGGGGCTGGAAATGCTGAAACGCACGCAAAATGAAGGTCTGAAAGCATTGATGGAATGCACGCAGGTACCGATAGAGAGATTGTCTGCCTATCACATCGGATTTGTCATCGGACCATGTATCAATGCGAGCGGGCGACTGGATACGGCAAAGCGGGCATTGGAGCTCCTTGAGGTGAAGAACAGAAGAGAAGCTGTCATGATGGCAGAAGATTTAAAAGCATTGAATGACAGCCGTAAGGAAATGACAGAAAAAGGGGTAGAGCAGGCAGTTGAACAGATCGAGACAACGGATTTGAAAGAGGATCGAGTACTGGTCGTGTATCTGCAGGACTGTCATGAGAGTATTGCGGGGATCATTGCCGGAAGACTGAAAGAAAAATATTATAAGCCGGTGTTTGTTCTGACGCAGGGAGAACATGGCGTCAAAGGGTCGGGGCGTTCCATTGAAAGCTACCATATGTTTGAGGAAATGTGCAAATGCAGGGCGTTATTCACAAAATTCGGAGGCCATAAGCTGGCGGCAGGGCTATCTCTGGAAGAGGAGAATGTGGAACGTTTCCGCAGAACGATCAATGAACTCTGTGAGCTGACCAGTCAGGATCTGATGCCGAAGGTATCCATTGACATGCAGCTTCCTCTTGCGTATGTAACAGAAGAGCTGATTGAAGAACTGGAACTTCTGGAGCCTTTCGGGAAAGGAAATACAAAGCCGTTGTTTGCGGAAAAAACTTAAAAGTACAGAATCTCCGTGTGATCGGGAAGAATCAGAATGTCCTGAAATTTCAGGTTCTGGATCGAAATGGACGGAAAATGGAGGCGATCTATTTCGGAGAGGTACAGGAGTGTATGGAGTATCTGCAGGGAAAAGAAGAGGTGGCGCTGACATTTTATCCGTCGGTCAATGAATACAGAGGAAACAAAAGCATACAGATTACAGTGGTAAATTATCAATAATGATGATATACTAATCCATATGGAATTTTACGATAAAAAGAAAAGGGGGATTTGATATGGCAGGTACGCTGGAATATGAACTTCTGAATAAAAATCTGGAAATGGTGGATGGCCATGCCGTGAAAGCACCTGAAGATTATCAAAACCCTGAGCAGTTATATGAAGCGTTGATTGCAAGGGTAAGAAAGTATCATCCATCCGCAGATATTTCTCTCATCGAGAAGGCGTATAAGCTTTCCAGAGAGGCACATAAAGAGCAGGTCCGCAAGTCCGGAGAGCCTTATATCATTCATCCGCTCTGGGTGGGGATCATTCTGGCGGATCTGGAGATGGATAAGGAGACGATCGTGGCAGGAATGCTCCATGATACGGTTGAAGATACAGAGATGACAGTGGAGGATATTACAAGAGAGTTTGGCGAAGAGGTAGCGCTGCTTGTAGATGGAGTCACAAAGCTGGGCCAGTTGTCTTATTCTAAGGATAAATTGGAAGTGCAGGCAGAAAACCTGCGCAAGATGTTTCTTGCCATGGCAAAAGATATCCGTGTGATCATTATCAAGCTGGCAGACCGCCTGCACAATATGAGAACGCTGGAGTTTATGGTTCCGGCAAAACAGAAGGAAAAAGCCAGAGAGACGATGGATATCTACGCTCCGATCGCGCAGAGGCTGGGTATTTCCAAAATCAAGACAGAGCTGGATGATCTTTCTTTAAAATATTATCAGCCGGAAGTGTATTTCCAGCTGGTAAAGGATTTAAATGAGAGAAAGACAGAGCGGGAAGAGTTTGTGCAGCAGATCGTGGCAGAGGTCTCTCACCATATGGAGAATGCCCATATTCAGGCAAAGGTATATGGAAGAGTGAAGCATTTCTTCAGTATTTACAAAAAGATGGTCAATCAGAATAAGACTCTGGATCAGGTGTATGATCTGTTTGCCGTGCGCATTATCGTAGATTCGGTCAAAGACTGTTATGCGGCGTTGGGTGTGATCCATGAGATGTATACACCGATTCCGGGGCGATTCAAAGACTATATCGCCATGCCGAAAGCGAATATGTACCAGTCTTTGCATACGACTCTGATGGGGCCGGCAGGACAGCCGTTTGAAATTCAGATCCGTACAGAGGAGATGCACAAGACGGCAGAGTACGGTATTGCGGCCCATTGGAAATATAAGGAGAGCGGCGGTTCGGCTAAGAATAATAAGAGCCGTGAGGAAGAAAAGTTAAGCTGGCTTCGGCAGATTCTGGAGTGGCAGAGGGATATGTCGGACAACAGAGAGTTTTTGAGTCTCTTAAAAGGCGATCTGGATCTGTTTGCAGAAGATGTGTACTGTTTCACTCCGAACGGAGATGTGAAGAACCTGCCGAACGGTTCTACTCCGGTGGATTTTGCCTATGCAATCCACAGTGCAGTGGGCAACAAGATGGTAGGTGCACGTGTCAACGGCAAGCTGGTCAATATTGATTACAAAATCCAGAACGGAGACCGTATTGAGATTCTGACATCTCAGAATTCCAAAGGTCCGAGCCGGGACTGGCTGAGCATCGTAAAGAGCACACAGGCAAAGAATAAGATTAATCAGTGGTTTAAGCATGAGTTTAAAGAAGAGAATATTATTCGAGGAAAAGAGCTGATTGCCGCATACTTTAAATCCAAGTCGATCGCACAGGCGGATATCATGAAGCCAAAATATCTGCAGATCGTCCAGAGAAAGTATGGATTCCGGGACTGGGATGCAGTTCTGGCAGCAATCGGACACGGTGGACTAAAGGAAGGTCAGGTAGTCAACCGTCTGGTAGAAGAGTATGGAAAAGATCACAAAAAAGAGATTACGGATGCGACGATCCTGGAGAAGATTTCTGAGGCAAACAATCAGAAAGTGCATATTGCAAAATCAAAGAGCGGGATCGTGGTTAAGGGAATCGATGACATGGCGGTGCGCTTCTCCAAGTGCTGCAATCCGGTTCCGGGTGATGAAATCGTAGGATTTGTGACCAGAGGAAGAGGTATGACGATCCACCGTACAGATTGTGTGAATATGCTGCATCTGTCTGCTGTGGAGCGGGAGCGTCTGATCGATGCAGAGTGGGAGAATAATGCAGAGACGGAAGGCGGAGGTCAGTATCTGGCAGAGTTGAAGATGTATGCAAACGACAGGCAGGGACTGCTTCTGGATGTAACAAAGGTATTTACAGAAGAAAAGATCGATGTCAGATCTATGAATACACGAACCAGCAAAAAAGGAACTGCTACACTGGAAATGGGATTTATTGTAAAGGGCAGAGAACAGCTGAATCTTATCATAAAAAACTGCGGAATGTAGAAGGAGTTCTGGATATTGAACGGACAGCGGGGTAGAGAAAAATGAGAATCAAAAAATTTGTGATCGGAATGGTCGGCACCAACTGTTATGTGGTGTACAATGAAAATACAAAAGAATGTTTTGTTGTGGATCCGGCGGCACCATCTGCGCCGCTTGTCGAATTTATCCAGACAGAAGGTCTTCAGTTGCAGGGAATTCTCCTGACACATGGTCATTTTGATCATATTATGGGAATTGACACACTGCGCAGGGAATGGTCAGTTCCTGTCTATGCCAGTGCACTGGAGCAGAAGGTTCTGACAGATGCCAATGTGAATCTGTCTGTTGCATATGGAGCGGGCTATGTGTTTGCGGACGCCAAGTTTCTGGAAGATGGGGCATCTCTCGCACTTGCAGGATATCAGATCCGTATGATCTCCACTCCGGGGCATACGGCGGGAGGATGCTGTTATTATATAGAAGAAGAGGAGGTTCTTTTCAGCGGAGATACACTGTTTGCAGGCTCTGTTGGAAGAACAGATTTTCCGACAGGCAGTATGAGTACACTGGTGCGTTCGGTAAAAGAGCGATTGCTGAGCCTTCCGGAAGATACACAGGTGTATCCGGGACATATGGAGGCAACAACGATCGGATTTGAAAAGGAGAATAATCCGTTTTTGTAAGAAAACGGAAGAGAAATATGATGATACAGATCAGCAGTAAAGATACGTTATATATGTATAATTTATATCATATTGTGAAGGCTTTTTTCCCGAATGAGGAGATCAGCCAGAATCTGGACGAAAAGCAGGAATCTCTGGTTTCAGTGAAACTGGAAGAGAATTCTTGCTTTTATGTTCCTGTTTCAGAAATTGCAGACTGTCCGGACCGCCAGGATGGAAAGAAGAAGGTGACAAAGATTGTCTATGACTGGCTGTCAAAAGTGACCGGACGGATACTTGCCTGGGGGATGCTGACAGGTGTCAGACCGACAAAGCTGGCTATGCAGAAACTGGAAGCCGGTATGAGCCGAAAAGAAGTCTGCACATTTTTAGAGCAGGAGTACGGAGTCAGTCACCAGAAGGCAGAACTTGGCATTGCGATTGCAGAGCGGGAAAAAGAGCTGCTTGGCAGACTGGACTATGAGCAGGGATTCAGTCTCTATGTAGGGATTCCGTTTTGTCCAAGCATCTGTTCGTACTGTTCTTTCAGTTCGTCCCCTCTGGCGGAGTGGAAAGACCGGGTAGATGATTATTTAAAGGCGCTCTGTCAGGAAATCCGGGCACTGGGAGAGCGGGCAGAAGAAAGAAAGCTTAATACGATCTATATCGGAGGAGGGACTCCGACAACACTGGAGGCAGAGCAGCTTTTTGAGCTTTTGGATACGATACAGAAGTCGTTTTCATTTGAGTATCTGCAGGAGTTTACGATCGAGGCGGGAAGACCGGACAGCATTACAAGAGAAAAGCTGGAAGTGATGCGAAGATTTCCGGTGACCAGGATTTCTGTCAATCCCCAGACCATGCAGCAGAAAACACTGGATCTGGTGGGAAGAAAGCATACCGTTCAGGATGTAAAAGACATTTTCCATGCAGCCAGAGAGCTTGGATTTGACAATATCAACATGGATCTGATCGCAGGACTTCCGGGAGAGACGGCGGAGGATATGAGGGATACGCTTTGTCAGATTGAAGAGCTTTCGCCGGACAGTCTGACGGTTCATGCGCTGGCGATCAAGCGGGCGGCGAAGTTCGGCCAGGAGCAGCGCAAGATTGATCTGCATTCTGAGATCGAACAGATGGTAGAAGAGAGTGCCAGGGCGGCAGAACGCATGGGACTTGTGCCGTATTATCTGTACCGGCAGAAAAATATTGCGGGAAATTTTGAAAATGTTGGATATGCAAAGGTTGACAAAGCCGGAATATACAATATACTTATTATGGAAGAAAAACAGACGATCCTTGCAGCCGGGGCAGGTGCCTCCACAAAGATCGTGCTTCCGGAGAAGATCCGTCTGGACAATGGACGGGAGACGAATCTGATCCGCATAGAAAATGTGAAAAATATTACGGAGTATGAAAGCCGTATTGATGAGATGATAGAGAGAAAAGGAGAATGGTTATGGCGCTGAAAAAGAAACCGGTAACCGGAATGAAAGATATGATGCCGGCGGAGATGGAGATCCGCGATTATGTGATCGGACAGATCAAAGAGACATACCGCGCATTTGGGTTCTCATCCATTGAGACTCCATGTGTAGAGCACATTGAAAATCTCTGCAGCAAACAGGGCGGAGACAATGAAAAACTGATCTTCAAGATTTTAAAAAGAGGAGAAAAGCTGAAGATCGAAGAAGCAAAAGAAGAAAAAGATGTTGTGGACGGAGGACTTCGTTACGATCTGACAGTACCGCTGTCCAGATACTATGCGAACAATGCAAATGAACTGCCGTCTCCGTTTAAAGCACTTCAGATGGGAAATGTCTGGAGAGCGGACAGACCGCAGAGAGGACGATTCCGTCAGTTTATGCAGTGTGATATCGATATTCTGGGAGAGCCAGGTAATCTGGCAGAGATCGAGCTGATCCTGGCAACGACGACGCTGCTTGGAAAACTGGATTTTAAAAACTTTACGATCCGTATCAATGACAGAAGAATCTTAAAAGCAATGGCAGCATACAGCGGATTTGCAGAGAGTGATTATGAAAATGTATTCATCATCCTGGACAAGATGGACAAGATCGGTCTGGATGGTGTGGCAGCAGAATTAGAGGAAAACGGATATGCAAAAGGGTCTGTGGAAAAATATTTGCAGTTATTCAAAGAGATTACGAATGACGTGGAAGGCGTACGTTACTGTAAAGAAAAACTGGAAGGCTTTCTTGCGGATGACGCGGCGGCTTCGCTCGAGATGATTATTACAAGTGTGGAAAGTGCAAAGGAAGCGGATTTTTGCATGAAATTTGATCCGACACTGGTTCGGGGAATGTCTTACTATACAGGGACGATCTTTGAGATTTCTATGGACGAGTTCGGCGGTTCGGTAGGCGGCGGTGGACGTTATGATGAAATGATCGGAAAATTCACCGGACAGAATACACCGGCAGTCGGATTTTCCATCGGATTTGAACGGATTGTCATGCTGCTTTTAGAACGAGGATATCAGGTACCGACAGCCGCACAGAAGAAAGCATTTCTGATCGACAAGAAGATGCCGAAGGAAGGCATGCTCAAGATCCTAAATCTGGCAAAAGCAGAGCGCGCACTTGGAAAACAGGTGATGATCGTCAACATGAAGAAAAATAAAAAGTTCCAGAAAGAACAGCTGATGGAACAGGGATATACAGAGATTGTAGACTGCTATGCTGACAATGTGGAGCAGTTGTAGAGAAGAAGGGAGAAACAGAGAAATGGCAGAATCAATGCAGGGACTCAAAAGAACACACCGATGCGGGGAACTGTCCAGTGCAAACATTGGAGAGAAAGTAACCGTCATGGGATGGGTACAGAAGAACAGAAATAAAGGCGGAATCGTATTTATGGATCTGCGTGACCGCTCCGGAATCCTTCAGATCGTATTTGAGGGAGAAGAACAGGCAGAGCTGATGGAAAAAGACTTCAAAATTAAGAAGTGAGTTTGTAGTTGCAGTTGTAGGAAATGTGGAGAAGAGAAGCGGTGCAGTCAATGAAAACCTGGCAACAGGAGAGATTGAAGTGCGTGCTGAAGAACTTCGCATCCTCTCAGAATCCGAGGTACCGCCGTTCCAGGTGGAAGAAAACAGCAAGACAAAGGAAGAGCTTCGTCTGAAATATCGTTATCTGGATTTAAGAAGACCGGATCTTCAGAGAAACCTGCGTATGAGAAGTCAGGTCACAACACTGGCACGTCAGTTTTTCGCAGAAGAAGGCTTCCTTGAGATCGAGACCCCGATCCTCGGAAAGACAACACCGGAAGGGGCAAGAGATTATCTGGTGCCTAGCCGTGTACATCCGGGAAGTTTTTACGGACTTCCACAGTCACCACAGCTTTACAAACAGCTTCTGATGTGTTCCGGATGTGACCGCTATATCCAGATCGCAAAATGTTTCCGTGACGAGGATCTTCGTGCAGACAGACAGCCGGAGTTTACCCAGATCGATATGGAGCTTTCCTTTGTGGATGTAGATGACGTGATCGAAGTCAACGAGCGTTTCCTTGCAAAACTGTTCAAGGAAGTTCTGGATGTGGATGTACAGCTTCCGATCCAGAGAATGACATGGCAGGAAGCGATGGACCGCTACGGTTCTGACAAACCGGATACCCGTTTCGGTATGGAACTGGTGAATGTGACAGAGACTGTGAAAGACAGTGAATTTGTTGTGTTCAAAGGGGCGATTGAGAACGGAGGAACAGTCCGTGGTATCAACGCAAAAGGACAGGGAGCAATGCCGCGTAAGAAGATTGACAAGCTGGTGGCATTTGCAAAAGATTTCGGTGCCAAGGGACTTGCTTATATTGCAATTCAGGAAGATGGTACCGTGAAATCCTCTTTCTCCAAATTTATGACAGAAGAAGAGATGAACAATCTGATTGCAGCAATGAACGGAGAAGCAGGAGATTTACTGCTCTTTGCGGCAGACAAGAACAAAGTTGTATGGGATGTCCTTGGAAATTTACGTCTGGAACTGGCAAAACAGATGGAACTTCTGGACAAGAATCAGTACAATTTCCTGTGGGTTACAGAATTCCCGCTGCTTGAGTGGAGCGATGAGCAGAATCGTTATCTGGCAATGCATCACCCATTCACGATGCCGATGGAAGAAGATCTGCAGTATATTGATTCCGAGCCGGGCAGAGTCCGTGCAAAAGCGTACGATATCGTCTTAAATGGAAATGAGATCGGTGGAGGAAGTGTAAGAATCTTCCAGAACGACGTACAGGAGAAGATGTTTGAGGTGCTTGGATTTACAAAAGAGCAGGCATATGAGCAGTTTGGCTTCCTTCTGGATGCATTCAAATACGGAGTACCGCCTCACGCAGGACTGGCATATGGTCTGGACAGAATGGTCATGCTGATGGCAAAAGAAGACAGTATCCGTGATGTGATGGCATTCCCGAAGATCAAAGACGCATCCTGCCTGATGACACAGGCTCCAAGTATGGCAGACAATAAACAGTTGGAAGAACTGGGACTGAAGTTGGATGTAAAAGATGTAAAAACAGAAGAATAATGTGAAGAAGTGTGCATTTTTTGAAAATGGTGCATACAGAACGTGAATTATGGAGAGCTCTCAACTACACAAGTAGTAAGAGCTCTTTTTGTATTGCTTTTGATTTATCAAAGGAAACGGAGAGGGAACTCAAGCAGGGATTGAACTGGAAGTGGAAGAAATGCCGGGTTTTGAAAATATAAAAAAGACTGTAAATCTTTCGATCTACAGTCTCTTAAGAGCGATAGACGGGGTTCGAACCCGCGACCCCGACCTTGGCAAGGTCGTACTCTACCAGCTGAGCCACTATCGCGTTTGTTTTGTGTTCCCCTCGGAACAATATATACTATACTACAGGAGTTCTTATCTGTCAACAACTTTTTTGAAAAAAATTAATTTTTTTGAAATTTCTAATTGTATGTTCAAATCGTACTGTTTACACCAATCCCTGCCTGTATATTACAATATTCAAAAAGAGAATTATTCTCATCGACTTTTTTGCTATGATGTGTTAAAATCGAAAAGAATCATTCTTCAGTCCAAAAGAGGAGAATGAAATAGAGATCAAAAGGGATAAGGGAGCTAAGGAACAGGAGGAAAAGGTATGATGGCAGCAGCGATAGGAATGATAATTGTAGCATTGGCGCTTCTGATTTTTTGTGTTGCGGTAATGTGGAAAGTATTTTGTAAAGCAGGAGAACCCGGATGGGCGTCATTGATCCCGTTTTATAATTTGTATGTAATGACCAGGATAACCTGGGGGAGAGGATGGCTGTTTATTTTTGGATTCCTGCCGCTGGGGAATCTGATATTTGCAATTTTTACAATGATAAAACTGGCAAAAGTATTTGGAAAGAAGGGTGGATTTGCCTGTGGGCTGATTTTCTTAAGTATTGTCTTTCTTCCAATCCTTGCGTTTGGAAAGGCAGAGTATACAGGTCCGGATCGGGAGAAAAGTACAGGAGCGATCATAGCCAGTGCGATCACTGGCGGAATCGGTATCATTCTGTTGGTACTTGAAGTGATAGCAGTTGTCGCACTGGGCCTGTTTGCAGTTTCAGATCTGACAGTACAACAGACACAGGATGCGGTGATTTCACAAGAAGTTCCGGAGGAAACACAGGAAGAACCAGATGTGAAAGAAGAGGAGGGCGTTCAGAGAGAATATGAGGGCACTCCGATTGAAGGATATGAGGATTTTGAGACAGTATCCCTGGATGGTTATCAATGGGTTACGGATGTCACATTGTTCAAGGCTGGGGAGAATACAGTTACGGGGTCCACAGCAACTTCCGCAAAAGATGGAATTGAGCTGAAAGCAGGTTTTACACTTCTGGCTGCGGATGAAACGATTGAGCAGAGAATTTCGGCAGAAGTGGAAAATATCCGAAAGACATTGGAAAGTCAGGCGGGAATCTATACGGATATTACTGTAGGTGAGATGGTAGCAGAAGACGGATTCGTGATGCAGCAGCTGATCTGCAATCAGATCGGGGCAGATGGAGTGGCTTATCCGTGTACTGAGATCATACAGGTTCAGTTGATGGAGGACCGGGAAATTCTGGTGAGCAGTGTATCTTTGAATACTTCTCAGGCAACAGAAAACACAGAGCGATTGTTTACACAGGCCTGTGAATTATATGGTATTGCCTTTCAATAAGGTCAGCTATAGATAGAAGCGGACAGAAGAATGTCCGCTTTACTTTTCGAAAAGATTTTGTTACTCTATAGAAACAGAAGTCTGTAGATGGAGCAAAGAAAAACAGTGGATTCAAAAACAGAGGTGAAGAGTATGGAAAATAAAAAGATCAAAGTGGCATTGCTGGGACTTGGAACAGTTGGAGGCGGAGTGTACAAATTGATCCAGAGGAGATCAGAAAGTATGATACACACAGTTGGCGCCGAGCTGGAAGTGGAAAAGATCCTGGTACACAGTCTGCATAAAAAAAGAGAAGGTGTGGATACAGATCTTCTCACAACGGACTGGAAATCGATTGTAAACGATCCGGAGATTCAGATTGTGATCGAAGTGATGGGCGGGATCGAACCGGCAAAGTCCATGATCGAGGAAGCACTTGGAGCCGGAAAGCATGTGGTGACAGCCAATAAAGATCTGATGGCAGAACACGGAGGAGAGCTTTTGGACCTTGCAGCGGCACATGGCTGTGATCTGCTGTTTGAGGCATCGGTGGCAGGCGCCATTCCGATCATCCGTCCGCTCAAACAGTGTCTTGCCGGAAATGAGATCTCAGAAGTGATGGGGATCGTGAACGGAACGACAAACTATATTTTAACCAAGATGTTTGAAGAAAACATGAGTTTTGAAGCTGCACTTGCAAAAGCAACAGAGCTGGGATATGCAGAGGCAGATCCGACAGCGGATGTGGAAGGACTGGATGCCGGAAGAAAGGTCGCGATCCTTTCCTCCATTGCCTTTCATTCCAGAGTACAGTTTAAAGATGTTTATACAGAAGGAATCACAAAGATCACAGCAGAAGATATTGCCTATGCAAAAGAGTTTGACTGTGTGATCAAGCTGCTTGCAGTTGCGCACAATACGGACAAAGGGATTGAAGTGGGAGTGTATCCGGTGCTGCTTGGAAAAGAGCATCCCCTGTCGTCCGTGCGGGATTCGTTCAATGCTGTTTTTGTGCACGGAGATGCTGTGGATGATGCGATGTTTTACGGAAGAGGTGCCGGGGAGATGCCGACGGCAAGTGCTGTTGTCGGTGATGTGATTGATGTTGCCAGAAACCTGCAGTTTGGATGCAACGGAAGAATCAGCTGTACCTGCTATCAGGATCTGCCTGTGAAGCCGTTTGATGAAGTGAAAAATAAATTTTTCCTCAGAATGCAGGTGAAAAACGAACCGGGAGTTCTGGCGAAAGTGGCAAGTGTATTTGGCGGTCATAAGGTAAGTATCCGCAGAGTTGTGCAGAAGCATGTACAGGAAGAAGCGGCTGAACTGGTCATCAGTACAGAAAAAGTGAAAGAGTATCATATTAAGGATGCGCTGAGAGAGCTGCAGAAAATGGACAGCATTTCTGAAATCAGCAGTATGATCAGAGAATATTAGAAGGAGAAGATAAGATTGAGTTACGCAGATAAAGTATTTATAGAGATGTGCAGAGACATTATTGACAACGGAACGAGTACAGAGGGAGAAAAGGTACGCCCGGTATGGGAGGATGGAACCTCTGCGTACACCATCAAAAAATTTGGCGTTGTGAACCGTTATGACCTCTCAAAAGAGTTTCCGGCACTGACTCTGCGAAGGACAGGAATCAAGAGCTGTGTGGATGAGATGCTGTGGATCTGGCAGAAAAAGTCCAACAACATTCATGATTTAAACAGTCACATCTGGGACAGCTGGGCAGATGAGGACGGTTCCATCGGAAAAGCCTACGGCTATCAGATGCAGGTAAAGCATCAGTATAAAGAGGGAATGATGGATCAGGTCGATCGTGTGATCTATGATCTGAAGAACAATCCTTACAGCCGCCGGATCATGACGAATATCTATGTGCATCAGGATCTTCATGAGATGAATCTGTATCCGTGTGCATACAGCATGACATTTAATGTGACAAAAGAAAAGGACAGTGATAAACTGACATTAAATGGAATCCTGAATCAACGTTCTCAGGATGTACTGGCAGCAAATAACTGGAATGTGTGTCAGTATGCGGTGCTGCTTCATATGCTGGCACAGGTGTGTGATATGAAGGTCGGAGAGTTTGTTCATGTGATCGCAGATGCGCATATTTATGACAGACATATCCCGATGATCGAGGAACTGATCAAAAGAGAACCGCTTCCGGCACCGAAATTCTGGCTGAATCCAGAGGTAAAGGATTTCTATGAATTTACACCGGATGATGTACGGCTGGATGGATATGAGACACATCCTCAGATCAAGAATATTCCAATCGCGGTATAGGAGTTGTGCAAAAAAAGGAGGAAATGAATATGAACGCAATTGTAGCAGCCGATAAAAACTGGGCAATCGGATATAAAAACAAACTTCTGGTCAGCATTCCGGCAGATATGAAGTTTTTCCGTCAGATGACAGGTGGAAAGGTAGTTGTGATGGGAAGAAAGACGCTGGAAAGCTTTCCGAACGGTCTGCCGCTGAAGAACCGCACCAATATTGTGCTGACAGGGAATCCCAATTATCATGTGAAAGATGCAGTGATCGTGCATACAACAGAAGAATTGCTGGAAGAACTGAAAAAATATGATGAGGAAGAAATCTTTGTGATCGGCGGAGAAAGTATTTACCGGATGATGCTTCCTTATTGCAGCAAAGTATATGTAACAAAGATCGACCATGCATATCAGGCAGATACGTATTTCCCGAATCTGGATCAGCTGGAAGACTGGGAAATGACAGAAGTCAGTGAAGAGCATACTTGTTTTGATCTGGAGTATGTATTTTCGACTTACGAGCGCCGACAGTGAAGGCAGGCATATCATGAAATTTAGAAAAACATACAAGAGAAAACAGGCGGCAGTGCTGCTGAGTGTGTTTCTTTTGGTGACAAGTGTGGCCGGATGTCAGAGAGTGGGGGCTGTGAAAGAGACCGGCGAAGAGAAAGTAAATGTCGTGACAACCATTTTTCCACAGTATGATTTTGTACGTCAGATCGCAGGGGATAATGTAGAAGTATCGATGCTTTTAAAGCCGGGAGAAGAGACACACTCCTATGAGCCGACACCGCAGGACATTCTGAAGATTCAGAATTGTGATCTGTTTATTTATGTGGGCGGTGAGAACGATGAATGGGTGGAGGATATTCTGGACTCCATCGATACAGAACATATCAGACTGCTTCGCCTGATCGACTGCGTGGATACGGTAAATGAAGAACACGTAGAAGGGATGAAAGAAGAACGTGGTCATGAACATGAAGAAGAGGAAGAGCACGAGCATGAGCACGGGGAAGAGGAGCACGAAACACATGAGACGCTGACCCCGGATGAACATGTATGGACGTCTCCAAAGAATGCCATTGCAATTGTGGAGCAGATTGCAGATGTTCTGGGTGAGCTGGATCCGGAGCAGACGGCAGTTTATGAAGAGAACGAAAAAGCGTATGTGAGTCTTTTAGAAGAGCTGGATGATGAGTTTCGTGAGGTGGTAAGTTCGGCCAAACGCGATGTGCTGCTTTTTGGAGACCGTTTTCCGTTCCGGTATTTTGCAGATGAATACGGTCTGAAATACTATGCGGCATTTCCGGGCTGCGCATCCGATACGGAGCCAAGTGCGGCAACGATGGCATTTCTGATCAACAAAGCAAAGGAAGAACAGATTCCGGTGATCTTAAAGATGGAGCTGAGTAATGAGAATATTGCAAATGCCATTGCCGAGACGACACATGCGAAAGTGAAGACGTTTTACAGTTGTCATAATCTGACTGCAAAGGAATTTGCAGACGGGGAGACTTATCTGAGCATGATGAAAAAGAATGTAGAAACATTAAAGGAGGCTTTGAACTGATGGCATTGATAAAATGTGATGGAATTTCGATCGCATATGAGGGACAGACGGTTGTTCGGGATCTGTCTTTTTGGATCGAGCAGGGAGATTATCTCTGCATTGTGGGAGAGAATGGCTCCGGAAAGAGTACGCTGGTAAAAAGTCTTCTTGGATTAAAACCGCCCTTTAAAGGGCAGATTCTGCTGGGAGACGGATTGAAGCAAGACGAAATCGGGTATCTTCCCCAGCAGACGGTCGTGCAGAAAGATTTTCCGGCAAGCGTCTATGAGGTGGTACTTTCCGGCAGACTCAACAGCAGAGGCTGGCGGCCGTTTTACAGTGCAGCGGATAAGAAGGCAGCCAGAGAGAATATGGAGCTTTTAGGAATCCGGGAAATGGAACACCAGTGCTTCCGGGATCTTTCCGGCGGACAGAAACAGAGGGTGCTGCTGGCGAGAGCGCTGTGTGCCACAAAGAAGCTCCTGTTGTTAGACGAGCCCGTGACAGGACTGGATCCGCTGGTGACTGCAGAGTTTTACCAGTTGATTGAAAAAATCAATAAGGAGGCTAAAATTGCAGTTGTCATGGTGTCTCATGATATCGAAAGTACGATACAGTATGCAAGCCATATCCTGCATTTGCAGGAGAGCGCCCTGTTTTACGGAACTGCGCAGGAATATCAAAACAGTGCAGTCGGCAAGAGATTTCTGGGAGGTGAGGGAAATGCTTGATACATTTATGGAAATGATGTCCTATCCATTTATGGTACGGGCGTTTCTGGTGGGTTCCCTGGTGGCATTGTGTTCGGCACTTCTGGGAGTCAGTCTGGTACTGAAACGCTATTCGATGATCGGAGACGGGCTTTCTCATGTTGGATTCGGGGCACTGGCCATCGCGGCTGCGCTGAACATGGCGCCTTTGGCGGTTGCAATTCCGGTGGTCGTGGTGGCTGCGGTTCTGCTTCTTCGCATCAGCGGCAGCAGCAAGATCAAAGGAGATGCGGCAATTGCACTGATTTCTACGGGAGCACTGGCGATCGGGATTATGGTGATTTCGATGACGACAGGAATGAACACTGATGTTTATAACTATATGTTCGGAAGTATCCTTGCCATGAGTGGTGAGGATGTGCAGTTCAGTATTCTTCTGTCGGTTGCGGTGCTGATCTTATATCTGTTTTTCTATAATAAGATTTTTGCGATCACCTTTGATGAGACTTTCGCCCGGGCAACAGGAGTCCGTGCAAATCTGTATAATACTCTGATTGCGGTGTTGACGGCAGTTACGATCGTGTTGGGAATGCGGATGATGGGAGCACTTCTGATCTCCAGTCTGATTATTTTTCCGGCGCTGACTTCCATGCGGGTGTTTAAGACCTTTAAGGGTGTGATTCTGAATTCAGCGATTCTATCGGTTGTATGCCTGATTCTGGGAGTGACGATTTCCTATGTGTATGCAACACCGGCAGGTGCGAGTGTAGTTGTGGTCAATATGGCAATGCTGGCTGTCTACAGTGTGATCGGAGCCCTGAAAAACAGAAACAACGGGAAGTAAATGCGAATTGGATTAAAAAGATCAAGAAAAGGAAATTGACAAAGATAAAAATACACCGTATAATGAGGATAAATTTCAGCAGCGAAAGCCTCTGAAATTCAGTGTATGAGGAATTTTATTCGCCCTGAGCTTTTTGACAGCTTGGGGCGTTTTGCATAAGGAGGGTGTGAAAGGTGAGGCAGATTTCAGGAAACAAATTATTTGTAAAAGCATTAAAAGAAGAAGACGTAGAAGTATTGTTCGGATATCCGGGCGCGTGTACGATCGATATCAGCGATGAGCTGTATAAGCAGAGCGGGATTGATGTGATCCTTCCGAGACACGAGCAGGCACTGGTGCATGAAGCGGATGCGTATGCGAGGACAACGGGGAAAGTCGGCGTCTGTCTGGTGACCAGCGGACCGGGAGCGACCAATCTGGTGACAGGACTTGCGACTGCCAATTATGACAGTGTTCCGCTGGTCTGTTTTACCGGACAGGTGGCGAGACATCTGATCGGAAATGATGCATTTCAGGAAGTGGATATTGTGGGGATCACACGGAGCATCACCAAGTATGGTGTGACGGTCACGAAGCGGGAAGATCTTGGACGGATCATCAAGGAGGCATTTTATATCGCAAGAACGGGAAGGCCGGGACCGGTTCTGATCGATCTTCCGAAAGATGTGATGGCGGAGCTTGGCAGTGCACAGTATCCGAAAGAGGTGAATATCAGAGGATATAAGCCGAATACCAGTGTACATATCGGACAGCTGAAAAGAGCGATCAAGATGCTTCACAAGGCAAAACGACCGCTGTTTCTGGCAGGCGGAGGGGTGAATATTGCGCGCGCCAGTGCATTGTTTACAGAAGTGGTGGAAAAAACACAGGTGCCGGTAGTGACAACGATCATGGGGCGAGGCGCCATTGCGACAAATCATCCGCTGTTTATCGGAAATCTGGGGATGCACGGCGCTTATGCAGCCAATATGGCAGTCAGCGGCTGTGATCTGCTGTTTTCCATCGGGACGCGCTTTAATGACCGGATCACGGGAAAACTGCATGAATTTGCGCCTCATGCACAAATTGTCCATATTGATATCGATACGGCATCGATTTCCAGAAATATTCATGTGGATATTCCAATCGTAGCAGATGCCAAAGAAGCGCTTACGAAGATGACGGAGTATGTGGAAGAGTGCGAGACAAAAAAATGGCTTGCGCAGATCGCGGCATGGAAAGAGGAGCATCCGCTTCGGATGAAACGGCATGCATTGATGAGCCCTCTGGATATTATTGAAGAGATGAACCGTCAGTTTGACGATGCAATCATCACGACAGATGTCGGTCAGCATATGATGCTGGTGTCTCAGTATGCGGAGATTACAGAAAAGAAGCAGCTTGTCATGTCCGGAGGACTGGGGACGATGGGATATGGATTCCCGGCGGCGATCGGAGCACAGATCGGTAATCCGGAGAAACGAGTGATCGCAGTTTCCGGGGATGGCGGTATGCAGATGAATATTCAGGAGTTTGCAACGGCAGTTCTGGAGGAGACACCGGTCATCGCCTGTGTATTTAACAATACATATCTGGGGATGGTGCGTCAGTGGCAGAAGCTGTTTTACGGAAAACGCTATGGGATGACCAATCTGCGCGCAGGAGCGCTTTCGAGACGGACAGATGGAGCCGAATTTCCGGAGTATACGCCGGATTTTGTAAAACTGGCAGAAAGCTATGGGGCAAAAGGAATCCGTGTGACAAAAACAGAAGAGATCTCGGCAGCATTTGAAGAGGCAAAGAAAAATACAAAAACTCCGACCCTGATTGAATTTATCATTGATCCGGAAGAGATGGTATATCCGATGATCAAGCCGGGCGGAACACTGGAAGATATGATTATGGATTGTTAGGAGGAAGACGGACGATGGCAGATAAAAGTATGAAAAAAAGATGGATTTCTCTGTATGTGGAAAATCAGGTGGGAGTGCTTTCTAAGATTTCCGGTCTGTTTTCCGGAAAATCCTACAACTTGGACAGTCTGACAGTAGGAACCACAGAAGATCCGACGGTATCCCGAATGACAATCGCCACAGTCAGTGATGATGAGACATTTGAGCAGATCAAAAAGCAGCTCAATCGAATGGTAGAAGTGATCAAGGTCATCGATTTTACAGATATTTTTGTGCGGATGAAAGAAATCCTTTATATCAAAGTCCGGAAGTGTACACTGGATCAGAAAGTGGAGCTGCATCAGATCGCAGAGACATTTAAAGGAAAAGTGATCGACTGTGACAGAGACAGCCTGCTTCTGGAATTTGTACAGACCGGGACGAAAAACGACGCAGTGGTGAAGCTGATAAAAGAAGAATTCAAAAGTATTGAAGTCGTCAGAGGCGGAAGTGTCGGGATTGAATCCATCAGTATGATGGAACGATAAAAAAACAGAGCGCACTCTTGATTTTTGAGCGTGAGAGTATTATAATTGCAACAAACAAGTTGCAAATACGTTCGATTGAGGAATGGAGGAGTTTTTGATGGAGAAGAAACAGATCGATTGGGAGAATCTCGGATTTGGTTATGTACAGACTGAACAGAGATATGTTTCCAATTATAAAGACGGAAAATGGGATGAGGGAGGACTGACAGAAGACGCCGGTGTGGTACTCAATGAATGTGCCGGAGTCCTGCAGTATGCACAGACTGTATTTGAAGGAATGAAAGCTTATACGACAGAAGACGGTAAGATCGTTGTATTCAGACCGGATCTCAATGCTGCCCGGATGGCAGATTCTGCGAGACGTTTGGAGATGCCGGTATTTCCGGAAGAACGTTTTCTGGAGGCAGTCAAAGAAGTGGTAAAAGCCAATGCAGCGTATGTGCCTCCGTATGGTTCCGGGGCAACACTTTATATTCGCCCATACATGTTTGGAAGCAATCCGGTCATCGGAGTCAAGCCGGCAGATGAGTATCAGTTCCGGGTGTTTGTGACACCTGTCGGACCGTACTTTAAAGGCGGAGTAAAACCATTGACGTTATGTGTATCTGATTTTGACCGTGCGGCGCCGCATGGAACAGGACATATCAAAGCCGGACTGAATTATGCAATGAGTCTTCATGCGATCGTGACAGCACATGCGAACGGCTATGATGAAAACATGTATTTAGATTCGGCAACAAGAACGAAAGTTGAGGAGACAGGCGGGGCAAACTTTATTTTCGTGACAAAAGACAATAAAGTGGTGACACCGCATTCTGATACGATTCTGCCGTCTATCACAAGACGTTCTCTGTTATATGTGGCAGAGCATTATCTTGGTCTGGAAGTGGAAGAGCGGGATGTGTATCTGGATGAAGTGAAAGAGTTTGCAGAGTGCGGACTGTGTGGAACAGCGGCGGTCATCTCTCCGGTCGGAAAGATCGTGGATCACGGAAAAGAGATCTGCTTCCCGAGCGGAATGGAAAAGATGGGACCGACCATTCAGAAATTGTATGACACACTGACAGGAATCCAGATGGGGCAGATTGAAGCACCCAAAGGATGGATTCAGGTGATCGAGTAAGGCAGTATAAAATACGTCTTTTACAGTAAAACTGTAAGAGACGTATTTTTTGAGTTTGTTGATGGTTTCTTTTCTTATCAGATGTTGGAAGAAGATCTCCATTGTGATTATGAAGGAAAAGGGCTATAATTGAATTTATGCAGAGAAGGGAGGCTAGGGTATGGCACGAAGAGTATCAATTGGATATCAGGAATTTGAGGATATTATTATAAACGATTTGTTTTATGTAGATAAAACACAATTTATAAAAGAGTGGTGGGAGAGAAGAAATCGTGTTACTTTAATTACCCGGCCGCGCCGCTTCGGAAAAACACTGACAATGAATTAGATGAATACGATACGCCAATGCAGGAAGCATGGTTTTGCTTTTTGCGGAAAGCAGGTTCTGATAGGGAGATAACGAAAAGATGCTTTAAAAACAGGCGGAAGAATTTCTCAAATTTCTGAACTTAAGTTGATATCCGACCGAAAATAGTGGTAAGATAGAGTTAAAATCAAAAGAGGAGGTTTTGAATCATGTCAGAAAACAAATATGCAGGAACACAGACAGAGAAAAACTTAGAGGCAGCTTTTGCAGGAGAATCACAGGCAAGAAACAAGTATACATATTTTGCTTCTGTTGCCAAAAAGGAAGGATATGAGCAGATTGCAGATCTGTTTCTGAAGACGGCAAACAATGAGAAAGAACATGCAAAAATGTGGTTTAAAGAACTTCAGGGAATCGGCGATACGGCACAGAATCTGGCAGCGGCAGCAGATGGAGAGAATTACGAGTGGACAGATATGTATGACGGATTTGCAAAAACAGCAGAGGAAGAAGGATTTCCGGAGCTGGCTGCAAGATTTCGTCTGGTAGCAGCGATTGAGAGACATCATGAGGAACGGTATCGTGCACTCTTAAAGAATGTGGAGACGGCAGAAGTATTTGCCAAAAGTGAAGTAAAGGTATGGGAATGCCGCAATTGTGGCCACATTGTAGTCGGAACAAAAGCACCGGAAATTTGTCCGACCTGCAATCACCCGCAGAGCTATTTTGAGGTTCACGCAGAAAACTACTAAAATGAAAAACGTACATCCAGAAGGAGAGTTATCCTTACAGGATGTACGTTTTTTATGCTCTTAAATAGTGCGCATAAATCCGTTTTTTTCGATCAGTTCTTCGTGAGTCCCCCGCTCTGCGATTCCATTGTCAGCAATGACAAGAATCTCGTCTGCTCCCTGGATCGTGGAGAGTCGGTGTGCGATCGTGATGGTTGTTCTGTTTTTAGCGAGAACTTCCAGACTCTGCTGAATCCAGCGTTCACTTTCGTTGTCCAGTGCGCTGGTGGCCTCATCAAGGATCAGGATCGGCGGATTTTTCAGGAACACGCGGGCAATGGAGATCCGCTGTTTCTGACCGCCGGAAAGACGGGTTCCGCGTTCTCCCACAAAGGTGTCATAGCCATCCGGCAGACTTTCGATGAAATCGTGAATATTTGCTTTTCTGGCAGCATCGACGATCTCATCCATAGAGGCATTCGGTTTTCCGTAGGCGATATTTTCCTTGATTGTGCCGCAGAATAAATAGACATCCTGCTGTACGATTCCAATCTGGTTTCGCAGGCTCTCTAATGTCAGATCACGGATATCTTTGCCGTCGATCGTAATGCGTCCGCTGCTCACGTCATAAAATCTTGGCAGAAGGGAGCAGATTGTAGTTTTTCCGCTTCCTGACGGACCGGCAAGGGCAATGGATTTTCCTGCCGGAATCTGGAAGGAAACGTTGGATAATACCAGGGTATCGTCATCACTGTAGTGGAAGGATACATCCTCGAAGGAAACCAGTCCGCGGACGTCTTTGAGTGGCTTTGCATCCGGGGAATCCTGGATTTCCGGCTCTGTCTCCATCACGGCAAGGAACCGTTTGAATCCGGAGAAGCCTTTCTGAATCATTTCCGTAAGCTCCACCAGAATCTGAATCGGGCTGATGAAAATTCCGATATACAGTGCATACATGGCAAGATCTGTCGCCTGCATTTCTCCTTTTGCGATCAGGTAGCCGCCGAATACCAGTGTGACAAGATACATCATTCCCTGGAAAAACAGGTTATAGCCCATAAAACTGCCCATGCATTTGTAGTTGGCATCCTTGGAGAGCAGAAAATTGTGATTGCTCTTGCGGAATTTTTCTTTTTCCACATCCTCGTTTGCGAAAGACTGAACCACGCGGATTCCGGCGAGGGTGTCCTGCAGACGGGAATTGACATCTCCGATTTTCTCCGGTTTTCCATAAAGGTAGACTGCATTCGGCGGTTCTGGCTCATAGAAAATGCAAACATGCAAAACACCAGAAACAGAAGTGGAATTGCCAGCTTCCAGTTGATCAGGAAGAGGAAGATGAACGATCCGATGATCTTGATCACGGAAATAAACAGATTCTCCGGTCCATGATGCGCAAATTCTGCAATATCAAACAAGTCAGAGACAAGTTTGCTCATCATCTGTCCGGAGTTGTTCTGATCATAATAAGAAAAAGAAAGTTTTTCATAGTGGTCAAAAAGCTGCTGACGCATATCCCTTTCCATATAAGCACCCATCATATGCCCCTGATAGCTGACATAATATTTGCACAGGCTCTGGATCAGGTACATGATCAGAAGACCGGCTGCAATGGGAAGCAGTGCGCTTAAAATAGAGGAACTGCTTTTTGTAAACAAGGTATTGGTACAGGTACGCAGGATCTGAGGATATGCCAGATCGACCAGACTGATGATCGTAGCACAGATCAGGTCCAGAAAGAAAACGGCTTTATATGGACCGTAGTAATGGATAAATTTTTTCAGTGTGTGCATAAATGTCCCCTCTTTCTATCTGTATGCTGATGGACCGCTTCGATGTCCATACGAAATCATAGTATCATAATTAAAAATGAGACACAAGCCGTATCCTGGAAAAAGCAATTGACAGAAAGAAAAAGATATGCTATGCTGTCAAAGCTAAAAAATAGGTCATGTACAAAGCCATGTGGTTTTTCTGTTTCAGAATAAACAGAAACACATGGCTTTTTTTGAGGAATGGAGGGTATTATGGAAACAAACAAGATGGAGACAAGGGACATTTTTCCGCTTTTGATGAGCATGTCTCTGCCGATGGTATTGTCCATGCTGGTGCAGTCTCTTTATAACATTATTGACAGTATTTATGTATCGTATCTGGGAACAGGGGCTCTCACGGCAGTGTCACTGGCATTCCCGCTGCAGAATATCGTGCTGTCTGTGGCAGTCGGAATTGGTGTCGGGATTGCTTCCGTCTTATCGATCAGTCTGGGAAAAAAGGATCAGAAACGGGCAAATGAGGCTGCTACAATGGGGATGGCACTTACGCTGATCCATTGTGTACTGTTTGTGATCCTGGGCCTTGTGATCACAGAACCATTTATCGGATTATTTACAAAGGAACCCGAGGTCATGAAACAGGCATGTGACTATACGTATATTGTTCTTTGCTTTTCGTTTGGTTCTCTGCTTCAGATCGCGATGGAAAAAATCTATCAGGGCATCGGAGCAATGAAAACGACAATGATACTTCTGGGAGCAGGCGCAATGATTAATATTATCCTGGATCCGATCCTGATCTTCGGCCTTCTTGGATTTCCTGAAATGGGAGTAAAAGGGGCGGCAGTGGCAACTGTGATCGGGCAGATCAGCGCATTTCTTCTATATATTGTTGTTTATCTGCGAAAAAATCCGGGTGTTACGATTCATCCCAAATATCTGCATCTGGACTGGCGGCTGATCCGTCAGATATATTCGGTCGGAATCCCGTCTTCTCTGATGATGACGATGCCGTCTGTTCTGGTGGGCGGATTAAATGGAATCCTGGCTGCATTTTCGGATACGTATGTAGCAGTACTTGGAATTTATTTCAAACTTCAGACATTTATTTATATGCCGGCGAATGGAATTGTACAGGGAATGCGGCCGATTATCGGATATAACTACGGAGCCGGATCAAAGAAACGGGTGCGGGATACGATACGCTACAGTCTGATTTCTGCGGCAGTACTGATGCTGGTGGGAACGGTTGTTTCTCTGGCAATTCCGGACATCATTCTGAGTATGTTCCAGGCAGATGCAGAGCTGATGCGTGCAGGAATGGAGGCACTGCGATTGATTTCGCTTGGATTTTTGGTGTCGTCAGCAGGTGTGATCTTTTCCGGTGTGTTTGAAGCGCTGGGACGGGGTGGAGATTCTCTGATCATTTCACTTTTGCGCCAGCTGGTCATTATCCTTCCGCTTGGATATCTTTTGTCACGAACAATGGGAGCGGCGGGAATCTGGATCAGTTTTCCGGTGGCGGAACTGGTTTCAGCCGTGATTGCCTGCCTGTTGTTAAAAAGAATGGAAGGTGGAATATACTTTCCGTTTGATAAAAAAGAGATAATCAACAGAAAATAAGTGGCTTGTTGTTAAAAATGAGTAAAATTTCTGACCAAAATTCATCTTTTTTTGCAATAGCCCAAATGGTTCTTTTTATGATACAATACACTACTATGGACAGAGTGTTTATTAAAGGAGGCTGAAGATGAAGCGCGCATTTCAGATTTTAAAAAGGGATATGAGACGGCTGGCTCACAATCCAATCGCAATGATCGTTGTGGCTGGCGTCTGTCTGCTCCCATCGCTGTACGCATGGTTTAATATTGCTGCGAATATGGATCCCTATGGAAATACGGGAGCAGTTCAGATCGCGGTGGCGAATCTGGATAAAGGAACAGAAAATGAACTTACCGGTTCGCTCAATGCAGGTGAGGAGATTGTAGATCAGTTGAAGGAGAATCATGATCTGGGCTGGAAGTTTGTGAAAAAAGAAGAGGCTGTAGACGGGGTGAAATCCGGCAAGTATTATGCTGCGATCGTGATTCCGGAAGATTTCAGTGAATCCCTGACCAGTGTACTGACGGGAACGATTGAACAGCCTAAATTTACTTATTATCTGAATGAGAAGAAAAATGCGATCGCACCGAAAATTACGGACAGTGGGGCGACAGCGGTGCAGAGTCAGGTCAATGAGGCATTTGTATCTGCTGCATCAGAAGCAGTTTCAGAAATTTTTAAAGATTCGATTGCAGATGCAGCGGGCAATCTGGATTCGCTGCAGGAAAATGTAGTTTCAGATATTCAGAAGGTATCTGACAATATCGCAAGTTATCAGCAGATACTGTCTGAGTTCCAGGCAACCTTTCAGGACAGTGATGCGCAGATCAAAGAGGTGCAGTCTGCCATGGATCAGGTGAAAAGCGCTGCTTCCTCAGGGGCTGCTGCTCTGGATGCAGGGGCTTCGGCACTTCAGGCAGGAAGAAACAGTGTCTCATCATTTTCTTCTGCACTATCTGGAACGCTGACGGATGGGGAGAATCTTCTGTCCGACATCGGGAATTCCGCAGGGGCAGATTTGGGAAGTCTGAATGAAAAGATTCAGTCAGTCAATGGAAAAGTGGACAGTGCCATGTCTTCCATCAACAGTGTGATCCAGCTGAATGAAAAGATCATTGATCTGCTTTCACAGCTGGACAGTGCCATACCAGGCAGTCCGGCATCAGATCTGATCGCACAGCTGCAGGCAGAGAACCAGAGACATCAGGAGCTTTTGAATAGTCTGCAGGCAGGAAATGCGGGAATCGGCAATGCGGCTCAGACGGCAACGGATACAGCACAGCAGATTGGCAGTCTGGTAAAGGAAAATCAGCAGCAGCTTCGTGGAATCAAAGGCAGCTTTGAGCAGAATGTACTTCCAGGGCTGAACACATCTCTGGATTCTTTCGGACAGCTTTCCGGAAAACTCTCCGGTGTGTTAAGCGGAGTGGATCCACTGGTGGATCAGACGAAAGGAATTCTTGACAATCTCAATACAAGCCTGAATGACTCCAAGACGGCACTTGAGAGTACAGGAAATGCGCTTCAGAAAGTACAGGAAAAACTGAATTCAGTAACAGCAGATCTGAATGCGCTCAGAAGTTCCCAGTCCTATCAGGATTTTCTGAATCTGACAGGATTGGATTCGGAAGCAGTTTCGGAGTTTATGTCTGCACCGGTAGCTCTGAAAACAGAGTCCTTTTATCCGGTGAAAAATTATGGAAGCGCCATGACTCCGTTCTATACAAACCTTGCCATCTGGGTAGGGGGATTGTGTTGATCGCAATTTTCAAACTGGAGTCTGATAAAGATGAAGTCGTGCCGAAGTTTACAGCAGTTCAGTCTTATTTCGGAAGATGGATGCTATATGTGGTGATGGGACTGATACAGTCGCTGATCATCTGTGTGGGAGATCTGCTATTGTTAGGAGTCCAGTGCAAGTCACCTGCGGCATTTATTTTTGTCAGGATTGTTCACTTCCTTTGTATATGTGAATATTATTTATGCGCTTTCTATTACATTCAAACACATTGGAAAGGCAGTCAGTGTAATTCTGGTCATCATTCAGATTCCGGGTTCTGCAGGAACCTATCCGATCGAGATGACACCGGCGTTTTTCCAGAAGCTGCATCCGCTGCTTCCTTTTACATACGGAATCAATGCGATGAGAGAAGCGGTAGCAGGAATATATGGATTCCATTATGCAGAGAATTTGTTGTGTCTTGCAGTGTATGTTCCGATTGCGCTTTTGATCGGAGTTGTCGTACGTCCATGGCTTTTGAATCTGAACCATATGTTTGACCAGAAACTGGGAGAGACTGAGCTGATGATCTGTGAGGAGGAAGGTCTGACAAAAGAGAGATTCCGTATGACAGCAGTTGTGAGTGCGCTGGCAGACAAGAAAACATTCCGGGAAGAGATGTACCAGAGGGCAGAACGGTTTGAGAGAAATTATAAGAAACGGATCCGCAGAGGATTTGCGGCGATCTTGATCATTCCGCTGATCTTTTTGATCCTGATGTTCAGTATCAGTTCCAAAATGGTACTTCTGGTGTTGTGGATCACATCGATCATTGTGATCGCGCTTTATCTGATCTGCGTGGAATATCTCCATGAAAGTCTGAAACGGAGACTGAAGGTGAGTCGGATGTCTCAGGAGGAATTGTTAGAGACACTGAGAAAACGGAAAGAACAAGAGGAGGAAGAAGCATGAAGAAGATAGGGCAAGTTTTTCTTTATGATATTTCACATATCAAAAAAATGTGATCGCAATGATCGTAGTGCTCGGCTTGTGCGTTGTTCCGTCTCTTTATGCATGGTTCAATATTGCTGCAAGCTGGGATCCATATTCCAATACAAATGGTCTGAAGGTGGCGGTTGCAAATACGGATGAAGGGTATGAAGGAGAAATCCTTCCTCTCCAGATCAATATCGGAGATACTGTAATCTCAAGTCTCAGAGAAAATGACCAGCTGGACTGGACGTTTACAGGGAAAAAGGATGCAGTAGAAGGTGTCAAATCGGGAAAATACTATGCCGCGATCGTAATTCC
>ENA-OQJB01000307-OQJB01000307.1-human-gut-metagenome-genome-assembly--contig:-NODE-307-length-27441-cov-3.665190_pt1 | contig 27441 bp, 29 predicted proteins | sample MGYA00242599_ERZ504765 | MGnify/ENA primary metagenome ERZ504765 (study PRJEB26092, sample SAMD00036354) | human gut metagenome | host: Homo sapiens | study: EMG produced TPA metagenomics assembly of...
TGGAGAATTGGCTTATGTAAGGTTTATACTGTGTTGCAGATACTTTGATCTGCAACCTATCTGCAACAGTATCTGCAACGCTCCAACTATTTATCAACTAGTGCATTACACGCGTTTGGTTGCAGGTGGCAGATGTTTTCATGTTTTTTCAACTTTATGGTAGTTCCCCAAAGCTTCAAATAAAAACGATTATGACACCATACCATTTGGTACGATGTCATAATCTTAGTAGAACCATGCCAAGAAACCGAAGTCATAATGACATGATGAAATTACACTAACCTAATTTATTTATTTTTCTTCCAAAGCTTGCTCATATCTTCCAGTGTCTTACCTTTCGTTTCAGGCACCCAACGCCAAACGAAGATAGCAGCAGCCACACAGATTATGCCATATAAACTATATGCAAACATCGGGCTGAAGTCGTACAGTGCCGGGAAAGTAGAAGATACAATGTAATTGAATATCCATTGGAATGCTACGGCGATTGCCACCGCTTTACCACGGATGGTGTTCGGGAATATTTCCGAGATCAACACCCAGCAAATCGGTCCCCAAGACATCATAAAGAATGCTGCATACACAATCACTGAAAGTACCGGGAGAACACCCTTTATTGCCATGCTATCACACATTGCTACCGCAAATGCACCTACAGCCATACCAATAGAACCGATTATCAATAGTGGTTTACGTCCGAAGCGGTCTACTGTGAAGATTGCAACCAATGTAAAGACAATGTTTACAATACCCATAATAACTGTCTGCATCATGCCACCTCCTTCTGCACCTGCATTTTCGAAAATACGAGGAGCATAATAAAGTACCGCATTAATACCGATAGCCTGTTGGAATACAGAAAGTAAAATACCGATCACAATTACTGCCACTCCATAAGTAAAGATTTTCTCTGTCTTTTCATGAGCAGTAGCTTTAATATCATTAAGAATTTCCTGTGCTTTTGTCTTACCATTGATCTTTTCAAGGATCGAATAAGCCTTTTCATCCTGCTGTATCAATACAAGATAACGAGGAGTCTTGGGAACAAAGAACAACAACAGACCGAAGAAAGCTGCAGGGAAAGCTTCCGAACCGAACATGTAACGCCATCCTTCATAAACAGTCCACATATCAGATTCAGCACTAACAGACAATACACCGGCTGCATCTTTCAAAATAATAGGATTTTGATGGTCGCCCATAATCAGGAAATTCACGAAGTATACTACCAACATACCGAAGATGATAGCAAACTGGTTACACGATACAAGCGTTCCACGAATATTAGAAGGAGCAATTTCAGCAATATACATCGGACAGACTGCAGAAGCCAGTCCAACACCGATACCGCCCAAAACACGATACAAATTAAAAGCAATCAGCAAATCCATGTTCGGCTTTCCATATTCGAAGAATAAGACTTCCGGATAATAGGAACCTAATGCTGAAAGGAAAAAGAGTACGGCAGCAAGCCTTAGAGAATTACGACGTCCCAAACGGGAAGCAAATATACCGGACAAAGCACCACCCAGTACACAGCCAATTAATGCACTGGAAGATGTGATTCCATGCATTACTTTATTGTATTGAAAATCAGAGGCCGAAAGGAAAAAAGCCTCCAAGCCTTTCTCTGCACCAGAAATAACTGCTGTATCGTATCCGAAAAGCAGTCCTCCCAAAATGGCAACAGAGGTTATCGAATATAGGTAGAGTTTACTACCCTCGTTCGTTGTATTAATCATGGTTATAAGTAGATAAAGTAGTGTTGTAGTAGTTGGATTTATATCACCACAGATTTCACAGATTAACACAGATAAAATTCAAAATAAGAGAGAAGAAAATCAATCTGTGACAATCCGTGTAATCTGTGGTGGGGTTAATTAGCAATACATATTCAGAATTGCTTCATAAAGTTCTTGTTTACCACTAGTCTGCTTCGGTTCACCGTTTGCTTTAGCATAAGCAACTACATCTTCCAAAGTCAACTTGCCATCTTCAAACTCCTTACCTTTACCGCCATCAAATGAAGCGTAACGGTCAGCCAACATTTTCTTATATGGAGATTCGTTCAGCAGAGCAGCTGCGCTTTCCAATGCACGAGCCATAGCGTCCATACCTGCGATGTGAGCGATGAAGATATCTTCCAGGTCAGTAGAGTTACGACGAGTTTTAGCGTCGAAGTTTGTTCCACCGTTACCCAAGCCGCCGTTGCGGATAATTTGCATCATAGCTTGTGTCAGTTCGTAGTTATCAATCGGGAATTGGTCTGTATCCCAACCATTTTGATAATCACCACGGTTAGCGTCGATAGAGCCCAACATGCCGTTGTCTACTGCTACTGCCAATTCGTGTTCGAAAGTGTGACCAGCCAAAGTTGCGTGGTTTACTTCAATGTTCACTTTGAAATCTTTATCCAAGCCATGAGCTTTCAGGAATCCGATTACTGTTTCTGTATCTACATCATACTGATGTTTTGTCGGTTCCATCGGTTTCGGTTCAATCAGGAAAGTACCTTTGAAACCACGGGCACGAGCATAATCACGAGCGATGGTCAGCATTTTTGCCAAGTGTTCTTTTTCACGTTTCTGATCTGTATTCAGAAGAGACATATAGCCTTCACGGCCACCCCAGAATACATAGTTCTGACCACCCAGTTCGATCGTTGCATCGATTGCATTCTTGATCTGAACAGCAGCACGAGCTACTACGTCAAAATCAGGGTTAGTAGCAGCACCGTTCATATAACGTGCATGGCCAAATACGTTGGCAGTACCCCACAACAGTTTGATGCCTGTTTCAGCTTGTTTCTGTTTTGCGTATGCTACGATTGCTTTCAAGTTAGCTTCGTATTCTTCGATGCTTGCACCTTCAGAAACCAAGTCTACATCGTGGAAACAGTAGTATTCGATACCCATTTTCTGCATGAATTCGAAACCTGCATCCATTTTATCTTTTGCAGCTTGTATAGCGTCAGCATTACTATTCCAAGGGAATTGTTTTGTTCCGCCACCGAATTGGTCGCCACCTTCAGCACACAAAGTATGCCACCATGCCATAGCGAATCTCAACCAATCTTTCATCTTCTTACCGTTGATAACCTTTTCAGCATCGTAGTAACGGAATGCCATCGGATTCTTACTATCTTTACCTTCGAACTTAATCTTTTCAATTCCCGGGAAAAATTCTTTTGTTGCCATAATTCTTTTATTTTTAAAATGGTTATTATTTAAATTGTTAATTATTTATCTGAAGACAGAACCGGAGCCGGTATGTTACCGGTCATCGACTTTTCAAGACGGTATTTCCATTTTGCGTACGCGTCAGCATATTCCTGTCGTTTTGCCACATTAGGCTCAATCACATCCAGTTTGTCAAGCGTAGCAAATGCCTCATTGTTATCCTTGTAGATACCTGCACCGATGCCCGCACCTTTCGCAGCGCCTACGGAACCATCCGTATCGTAAAGCTCGATAGTAGCTCCTGTGACTCCCGCCAAAGTATCGCGGAAGATAGAACTCAAGAACATATTAGCGTGTCCGGCATGGATCATCTTCACAGGAATTCCCATTTGCTCCATGATATCAATGCCATATTTAAAAGAGAATACAATACCTTCTTGAGCGGCACGAATAATATGATGTTTGCCATGCGTATTAAAATCCAGTCCACGGATACTGCAACCGATTTCTTTATTGTTCAGCATACGTTCGGCACCGTTACCAAAGGGCAGAATACTGATTCCCGCACTGCCGATAGGAGCTTTGGAAGCCAATACATTCATTTCATTATAAGATATTCCTTCGGGAGCAATGTTGCGTTTCACCCATGAGTTGAGAATACCTGTTCCGTTGATGCAAAGCAATACTCCCAAACGTGTCTGATCTATGGTATGATTGACATGCGCAAAGGTATTGACGCGTGACTGCGGATCATAGTTCACTTCACCGTTCACGCCATAAACCACTCCCGATGTTCCTGCCGTAGAAGCAATCTCTCCCGGATTAAACACATTCAAAGAAAGGGCATTGTTAGGCTGGTCGCCTGCACGATAAGTAATCGGTGTCCCTTCTTTCAGTCCAAGCTCTTTGGCAGCTATTGCATTTACACGTCCCTGCTCTGCAAAGGTCGGTTTAATATCTGCAATCAAAGAAGAATCAAATCCGTAATAATCCATTAAGAAATCAGCCACCCGATTGTTCTTGAAATCCCAGAACATACCTTCCGAAAGTCCGGAAACAGTTGTGCAGATTTCTCCACTCAACTTCATGGCAATATAATCGCCCGGCAGCATTATCTTATCAATCTGCTCATAGATGGCAGGTTCGTTTTCTTTAATCCACGCCAACTTGGAAGCGGTAAAATTTCCCGGTGAGTTCAACAAATGAGAAAGACATCTCTCCTCCCCGATTGTCTCAAACGCTTTCTGACCGTATGGCACCGCACGGGAGTCACACCAGATGATAGCAGGACGCAATACATGCTGATTCTTATCAACACAAACCAATCCGTGCATCTGATAAGAGATGCCGATGGCTTTAATTTCAGCGGCACTAACTCCGGATTCGGTCATAATAGCCTGCGTGGACAACTTTAAGTTTTCCCACCAACTTTCAGGATCTTGTTCCGCCCATCCGGGATTCACTGCAATAATATTCGCTTCTGTTTTCGGAAAAAATGCCGAGGATACACATTTACCAGTCTCCGCATTTACCAAACTCGCTTTTACAGACGAGCTACCTATGTCATAACCTAATAGAAACATAATTTTATTTACGATTAAACGATTTACTATTTACGATTTACGCTCAATGTCCGACAATTAATGCTTTAACATCCAACGCCTAATACTTAATACTTGATACTTAATACTTAATACTTGAACAGGGTCTACCTTCTTACCTTATTATATATCTTCTTATCAAATTTATAATAACGGGCAGCACGGTGAGCCACTCCTTGTTGTTTTTCTTCCAAAGGAACTACATATTCCATCATTGCTATTTTCTTATGGAAGTTACGCACATCCACGGCTTTGTCGTATACTAATTCAAAAAGAGTCCTTAATTGTGCGGCTGTAAATTTACGCGGAAGCAGTTCGAACAACATGGAAGGATTAAATTCTACGAACTGACGAATATAAGTCATTGCCTCCTTTATAATCAGATTATGGTCGAAAGCCAGTGTTTTCACGTCTTTCAAAGCGACCCAGCAAGCCTGGTGATCGTCCAGATTCTTATCCAATGTACGGTCTATCTTCACCATCGACAAATATGCAATGGTAACAATACGCTCCACTTTTGACTGCATAGCTCTTTCCAACCAACGTACATCTTTCGGATTACTCGTTCTGTTTTTAGAACCAAATGCTTTAAACTGCATCAGATTCACATTTTTAAGTCCTGTCAGTTCATACAAAACTCGTTGTGCAGCTTCATCCAGGGCTTCATCCATATAGATAAGACTTCCGGGAAGTTTCATATCATGATATACTTCTCCATTATCCTCACCTGCACGTTTTACAAGCAACACTTTCAGTTGTTCTCCGTCAAAACCAATCACTACACAGTCCACTGATATATGATTGTTTGCTAAAGGTGTATTTTTCTGTAAATTTTGCATATCTATTTCTTTAAGACGATGCAAATATAGAGGCTAAAAACCATCAAAACAAAAATAAGAACTATGCTATAAAACATTGTTTTTCATATAAATACATATCATACATTCTACAATATGAATAGTTAGTGTTATCTTACGAATTACAATATGTATTTTAGTATTTCCACGGGTGAGTAATTGTATAAAGTACAAAAACTAGATGGACGCTTTATTATCAGTACTTTTCATATCTTTTCCAACAGATACCCGGAAAGGTACTTATTGTATTTTAAACGATATGTCATTTTGTACCTTATCGTTTTTTATTCTATCTTTGTCGGGTAAATATTAAAAAATCTAAAATGGAACGTCATCCAGTCATTTTATCCATTGCCGGCTCCGATTGTTCGGGAGGCGCAGGTATTCAGGCAGACATAAAAACAATCTCGGCTTTAGGAGGCTATGCAGCATCGGCCATTACTGCTATCACCGTACAAAACACACTGGGGGTACGTGCCGTACAGTCCATTTCTCCGGATATGGTTCGTGGACAAATAGAAGCCGTGATGGACGACCTGCAACCGGTTGCCATCAAAATAGGAATGATAAATGACATTCAGATCGTTCGTGTAATTTCCGACTGTCTACAAAAATATTCGCCTGCATACGTCGTTTACGATCCGGTAATGGTGTCTACCAGCGGAAGGAAACTTATGACAGATGAAGCGATAGAAGAAATCAAAAAAGAACTTTTACCGCTTGTCACATTAATCACCCCTAATATTGATGAAGCAAAAGTACTTACAGGTAAAAGTATTCACAACATTCAGGATATGCAAGCTGCTGCCAAAATGCTAACGGATGATTATCAGACTAATATCTTATTAAAAGGCGGGCATCTGGAAGGAGATAATATGTGCGACCTTTTGCATACGTCCGAATTTATCTACCATATATATGAGGAGAAAAAAATAGAAAGCCATAATCTGCATGGAACGGGATGCACCCTCTCTTCTGCTATTGCCACCTATCTTGCCAAAGGCTATCCCATGCGAGAATCTATCCAGCATGCGAAAACATATATCACTCAAGCCATTATCGCAGGAAAAGAATTGAATATCGGCCATGGCAACGGCCCTTTATGGCATTTTCCGGACACCGTTGCACAAATGTGTACTTTTTGTGCGGTTGTATCATAAAAATACGTAACTTTGCACCCGCAATTAAAAATCAATTAAATAATAAAAATATGAAAGCATTTGTATTTCCCGGTCAAGGCGCTCAATTTGTAGGAATGGGTAAAGACCTGTATGAAAACTCAGCTTTAGCAAAAGAATTGTTTGAAAAAGCAAATGATATCCTCGGATATCGCATTACAGATATCATGTTCGACGGCACAGACGAAGATCTTCGTCAGACAAAGGTTACTCAACCTGCCGTTTTCCTTCACTCTGTTATTTCTGCTCTTTGCATGGGCGACGACTTCAAACCGGAAATGACTGCCGGCCACTCACTTGGTGAGTTCTCTGCATTGGTTGCTGCCGGTGCATTGAGTTTTGAAGATGGATTGAAACTTGTGTATGCACGTGCAATGGCTATGCAGAAAGCTTGCGAAGCTACTCCTTCCACCATGGCTGCTATTATCGCATTGCCGGATGAGAAAGTAGAAGAAATCTGCGCAACAGTAAATGCAGAAGGTGAAGTTTGCGTACCGGCCAACTACAACTGCCCAGGACAAATCGTTATCTCCGGCTCTGTACCGGGTATCGAAAAGGCTTGCGAACTGATGAAAGCTGCCGGAGCAAAACGTGCTCTTCCGCTGAAAGTGGGTGGTGCTTTCCATTCTCCATTGATGGATCCTGCTAAAATAGAACTGGAAGCTGCTATCAAAGCTACAGAAATACATACTCCTAAATGTCCGGTATATCAGAATGTGGATGCACTTCCTCACACTGACCCTGCAGAAATCAAAAAGAACCTGGTTGCTCAATTGACTGCTTCTGTACGTTGGACACAATCAGTAAAGAATATGGTTGCTGACGGTGCTACTGATTTTACAGAATGTGGCCCGGGTGCAGTACTTCAAGGATTGATTAAGAAGATTGACGGTACTGTCAATGCTCACGGTATTGCATAAATATCCGTAAGACAGACTTCATCTTTAAATGATATAGAGCGTGTTGGTAACTATTGCCAACACGCTTTTTTTATATGAAAACCATAGATGAAATACAAACGAACATGTTGTAAAACACCCTGATACTTTTCTTTTCCGGTCAAACTTTCCGAATCTTTCTTTTGTTTTTATTACAGGAATCATTTACTCAAATTTATGAGCCATGAAAATACATGAATATCAAGCGAAAGAGATTTTCTCCAAGTACGGAATACCTGTCGAGAGGCACACTTTATGCCGTACTGCCGCAGGCGTCCTGGCTGCATACCGGAGGATGGGAACAGACAGAGTGGTTATAAAAGCACAAGTATTAACCGGAGGCCGGGGAAAAGCCGGAGGAGTGAAACTGGTAAACAATACGGAAGATGCTTATCAGGAAGCCAAGAACATTCTTGGAATGAGCATTAAAGGTCTTCCAGTCAATCAAGTTCTGGTCAGCGAAGCGGTTGATATTGCTGCAGAATATTATGTCAGTTACACCATCGACCGGAATACACGTTCTGTCGTTCTGATGATGAGTGCGTCCGGCGGTATGGATATCGAAGAGGTAGCCCGTCAAACACCGGAGAAAATCATCCGATATTCAATCAATCCATTTATTGGTCTTCCCGATTATCTGGCAAGGCGTTTTGCTTTCTCTCTTTTTCCCCAAATGGAACAGGCGGGTAAAATGGCTGCCATCCTTCAGGAACTTTATAAAATCTTTGTGGAGAATGACGCGTCGTTAGTGGAAGTAAATCCGCTGGCACTTACAAAGAAAGGTACGTTAATGGCCATTGACGCAAAGATTGTTTTTGATGACAATGCGCTCTATCGGCATCCGGAGATTCATGCTTTGTTTGATCCGACGGAAGAAGAAAAAGTGGAAACAGATGCCAAAGATAAAGGATTCAGTTATGTCCACATGGACGGCAATATCGGTTGTATGGTAAATGGCGCCGGACTTGCCATGGCTACTATGGACATGATTAAACTTTACGGCGGTCAGCCTGCTAATTTTCTCGACATCGGTGGCAGCTCCAATCCTGTCAAGGTTATTGAAGCTATGAAACTCTTATTGCAGGATGAGAAAGTAAAAGTGGTCCTGATTAATATTTTCGGTGGGATCACTCGTTGCGATGATGTAGCAATGGGACTTCTTCAGACATTCGAGCAGATAAACAGCAATGTCCCCGTCATCGTCCGGCTTACAGGCACCAATGAACATATCGGACGGGAACTGTTACGGAATTACAGCCGTTTCCAAATAGCCACAACGATGAAAGAGGCTGCTCTTATGGCTCTGAAAGCATAATACGTACCAAGTCACTAAAAAATAAAGCAATTATGAGCATACTAATAGATAAATCCACCCGTTTGATTGTGCAGGGAATCACTGGCAGAGACGGGCTTTTCCATGCCAAGAAGATGAAAGAATATGGAACCAATGTGGTCGGAGGTACTTCTCCGGGCAAAGGAGGAATAGATGTGGACGGAATCCCCGTATTCAACACCATGTATGACGCTGTCGAGCAGACAAAAGCTAATACCTCCATCATTTTCGTTCCGGCACGTTTTGCGGCAGATGCTATCATGGAGGCAGCGGACGCAGGCATCCGGATCATAGTCTGCATTGCAGAAGGAATCCCCACACTGGACGTGATTAAGGCACATCAGTTTGCCGAACAAAAAGGTGCCATGTTGATCGGGCCTAACTGTCCGGGACTTATCTCTCCGGGAAAAAGCATGGTTGGCATCTTACCGGGACAAGTCTTTTTAGAAGGAAATGTAGGTGTCATCAGCCGTAGCGGAACACTTACTTACGAGATTGTGTATCACTTAACAGCTAATGGAATGGGACAATCTACCGCTATCGGCATCGGGGGCGATCCTGTTGTAGGGCTTCACTTCCGCCAACTGCTGGAAATGTTTCAGAATGATCCGGAAACAGAAGCAATCGTCCTGATTGGAGAGATTGGAGGAAATGCGGAAGAACAAGCGGCCGAATATATTCGTAATAATGTAACTAAACCTGTGGTAGCATTTATTGCCGGACAATCAGCTCCTCCGGGAAAACAAATGGGCCATGCAGGCGCTATTATTTCGGGAAGTTCCGGTTCGGCAAAAGAGAAAATTGAATCTTTGGAAGCAGCTGGTATCCGAGTGGCACAAGAGCCTTCGGATATACCCAAACTATTGAAAGTAACCTCCAAAGAGAATAAGAAGCCGCAAAGATACACCGAAGAATATCCTGAAATTATGGGAACAAGAGCTGGTAGACCTGGAATTGGAACTCAATAATATGGTGGATGATGAAGAAGATAATAATGAGGATTAACAGAAGAAGGGCGCGCTAGTTTCCTAGTGCGCCCTTCTCTATTACTGTCTATTTATTCAGTATTAGTTCTTTGGCAATGCTTCTTTCACTACCATTGAACGACCTACATATTCTGCACCGTTCAATTGTTTGATAGCGTTGTTAGCTTCTGTATCATCCGGCATTTCGATAAACGCAAAGCCTTTTGATCTTCTAGTTTCACGATCTGTGATTAACTTTACTGAAGCAACTGTTCCATACTCTTCCATTACATTTCTCAAATCCGATTCCTTAACATTATAGCTAAGATTTCCAATGTACAAATTCATAAAATACAAATATAAAAAATTAATAATTCAATAAGAAAGTTTTAGGAAGATCTTAATTAGAAATGGATATGCTCAAATAAATGAGAAGATACACGTAAAAAAATCAAATCGTAATAAACCTCTTTATTGTTGTTGGTACAAAGGAAAGCATTATTTGGAGATAATGCACTATACTCCCTCCTTTTTCTTTTCTCAAAACATCTTTTTTATGAAAATAAGCCAATACTTAACGTTTAAACTCTATTATATCAAACTATCTGCCACCAATTATCTGATTAGCCTTCTATAGTTTCTTTGTTATAAGCTCTTGAAAAACAAATACTTATAGTTAAATTCTGCATCAGAAAATTAAAGGCTACCTTCTTTGAAACAGAAGATAGCCTTTATTATATACCAATTTACGTTTGCAGATTATCCACAATGGAAATACTTATGTACGAGATCTAACATCTCCATCGGCTTTCCTTCCAAATCCGCACGCAACGTTTTATCTTCGTAACTGCGAAGTCTGCGGATGATACCATCAATCATTGCCGGACTAAAGACATTGTATTGTTCAAAGATTGCCCGTTGTTGCTGCAGGCAATCAGCAGAAGCCTCACAGCTATCTGGCAGTTGTGCCAGTGAATTTAGTTTATCTTCATTCTCTTTCTGATGGATATTCACATTTACATACGTCTTTTGAGCGATATCCAATGCATTTTCAATTTCAAAGCCATGACGGCAGGCAACAGCCAAACCGGCCAACAGTTGATACAAATCTGCCGAACCATCCGGAGAACGCATTTCTACAGTCTGCTTCTGGCTGGTGTCAAAATGGCTTTCGGCTTCCAACGGATTAGCTAATGTACACATATCTGTTTTTGCAGCCCATCCCAATGGCACACGTACTAATACGGAACGGTTACGATCTCCCCAGCAAACATTGGTAGGTGCCTCCTGATGAGGAACAAGACGGAAATAAGAAGTAGGATTGGTATTTCCAAAGGCAGTGATTGAAGGAGCAAGCACCATCATTCCGGCAATTGCTTTACGCGCTGTTTCCGACAAAACGCCGTCTTTCAACATTTGGTTCTTTCCGTCTTTCATGATACGCATGTGTACGTGCAAGCCCGACCCTGCCTTACCGGCTGTAATTTTAGGAGCAAAGGTCACATTATATCCATATCTGTATCCCAGATTACGAATCACCCATTTGGCAATCATCAACTGATCTGCCGCCTGCGATACAGGAACCGGCAGGAACTCAATCTCATTCTGCTCATAAATATAGCCATCCAGCGTAAAATTACCCACTTCGGAGTGTCCATACTTTATTTGCCCGCCTGTTTGCGCGATATAAGACATACATTGAGTACGGAACTCATTAAATTTAGCGTATGGACCCGATTCGTGATAACCACGTTGGTCGGTTGCCTGAAACATACCTGTATCCGGGGCTATTACATAATATTCCAATTCGCCCATTGCCTGAAATTCCATTCCGGTAACTTCTGTAAAAGTTTTGCTTGCTTTGTAAAGGGTGTGTTCTGGTGCACTTTCGAGAGGTTCGCCGTCTTTGTTGAAGAAAGAGCAAAGCATAGACAGCGTCGGAATCTCGGCAAACGGATCAACGAATGCAGTGCAGAAACGGGGAATCACATAAAGGTCACTACTGCCCGCTTCTATGAAAGAAAAAAGACTGGAACCGTCTACCCGTTCTCCACAAGTAAGAATAGCTTCCAGATAGGCTTGATTGTTGATAACAAAGTTCAGGGTTTTCAGACGACCGTCTCCCGCCGGATACATGAAATTGACCATGCGGATATCTTTTTGCTGGATAAATGAGATAATGTCGGCTTTGGTAAACTCTGAAGTTGGCTTTTGAAGGAATGCTACCAACTGGTTAGCATTCATTGACAAATCTTGATTCATAATCGGTTGTTTTTCGTTGTTGTATGATTAAAACGGTTTGTTAAATGCCAAAGATAACGAAAAGATTCTACTCCTTAAAGCGTTTTAAATCTTTCCGGCTAAAAATCCATTCCGGAGTATATAGTTTCCCCGCATCCGTTTCCGCTAATTCATACCAGGGGGAAAGGCTGCGACTGACAGGATTTACAAGAATATGAATCTGTTGTGCAGGCATATAGCTCTGCGCCAACAAGAACACTTTCTTTTTGGTAGTCGGATGAACAGCAACATCTACAACAATGACCGCATGTCCGGGTGAGCCGCCTTTAATAAACACATCACCGGGTTGCAGGGAAGTATAAGACACAGTCTGAAGCTCGCGGGATAAAGAAGCCGTTCCGGCATACATAAAGACCATATCGAGATAGTTACGGAAAGTTTTATAGGAATAATCCACTCCTTTACCCGCAGCATACCATTGCACTTGATTGCCGCTGACTTTTATCCGATTTCCTTCCGCCCATTTCTTGTACCCGGCAGGGAAACCATTGGTGAAGTTGAATTTTATTTCTCCATATCGTTTATGTTTCCACAGATATTCCGCCCGCAAACGCATTACCGCATCGGCACACTGTTGCAAATCACGGTTGCCTATCTCCATATCAATTACAGCGTAGGCTGCAGACTGATTTGCCTTTTCTTTTCCATTATAAAGCATCACTTTACTACCTTTCGGCATCAAAGGCAAATTACGTAAGTAACCTGTAAACGAATGATCGGAACAAGCCTCCCTGACATATCCCGTCGGAGGAACGATTCTTGTAGCAACCGTTTCTTGTCCCCACAATTGCAGGGATGTACAAAGTAACCCTATATATATTAGTAAATACTTCATAACGCTTCTCTTTATATTCTGTTCCGGACAAATATAAGTAATTATTGTTTAAAAAGAGGATGAATGTCTATTTTTATTTAACTTTGTACAAAGACCTACATACATAACTAAAATTGATAAGCTATGGACATCCAAACATTTATTCAGAACTTCAAGGAGGCATTCGGAGAGAATGCCGAATTACCTCTTGTATTTTGGTATTCGGATATACTGGAAGGAACAGCAGAGAAAATTAACGGTTGCTTCTTTAAAGGTATGAAGACTGTCAGAGAAGGTGGTACTATCAGCTTGAATGCAGAAAATATCGGTTGCGGTGGCGGCAAATTCTACACAGGTTTTACAGAAATGCCTGAACGCGTACCGACTTTTGTCTCACTAAAAGAACGATATAAACAGACTCCGGAAATGGTCATTGAATTTATCCGGCAACTCGGAGTGCCGATGGCAGAAAAGAAATACCTTCATTTTGCCCGTATAGACAAAATAGCTAATCTGGAACAAATGGAAGGCGTCATGTTTATCGCCAATCCTGATATGCTTTCCGGACTGACTACATGGGCTTACTATGATAATAATGCCGAAGATGGCGTCGTTTCCTTATTCGGTTCCGGTTGCAGTTCCATAGTGACACAAGCCACTCTTGAAAACCGCAAAGGAGGCAAGCGGACCTTTATCGGTTTCTTCGATCCGTCGGTGCGTCCGTACTTTGAAGCGGATAAGTTGAGTTATACGATACCTATGTCCAGATTCAGAGAAATGTGTGGGACTATGCGCCAAAGTTGCCTGTTTGATACGCATGCATGGGGAAAGATCCGGGAAAGAATGGGTGCCGAATAAGGCTAAAATACAAACCAAATAGTTTCAAAATATGTTTCAAGCTTTGAAACTGTTTGTTTCTCGGTGTGAAACGAATGGTTTCAAGCAGTGAAACAAACAGTTTCCCATAGTGAAACAAAGTGTTTCAAATAGGCTTGAAACTTTTCTGTCCCATTTTTAATATCATAAAGTAAATGCTTAAATTAGTTCGTATTATAAGTTGTTATTCAAAAACGCAACGAAGCCTCCTTTTTTCTATTAACTAATTTTAGACAGTTACTTAAGCAAATAGTTCTTTGCCAGGATTAAACCTTTTCTACGGAAAGAAGTCTAATTTTTTAAATATTATCGTTCTATTAAACATTAAAGTTATCAACGAAAATGGAAACATCTGCTAAACTCTATTCACTGAATTACAGCAATGTAAGAACTTACCTCTTTGCCCTGCTATTTGTGGTAGGCAACATTGCACTTCCACAAATCTGTCATCTTGTACCATACGGTGGCCCTACTTTATTGCCGATCTATTTTTTCACGTTGATCGCAGCTTATAAATATGGCTTTCGTGTGGGATTACTGACAGCAATTCTTTCTCCTGTCATCAATCACCTGTTATTTGCAATGCCATCGGGAGCTGCACTCCCCATTATATTGATAAAATCCGCTTTACTTGCCGGTACTTCCGCCTTGGCTGCACGAACACTGAAATCCGTTTCTTTATGGGCTATTCTCGGTGTCGTTCTCTCCTATCAGATTATAGGAACTGCTTTTGAATGGGCATTCATCGGAAATTTCCATGCAGCAGTGCAAGACTTCCGCATTGGTATTCCCGGTATGTTAATTCAATGGTTTGGCGGCTACGCCCTACTGAAAGCGATTGCAAAACTCTAAAGTAAAATCAAAAATGGACAGAAGGGACTTTTTAAAAACAGTAGCCATAACCGGTGCCGCATTGAGTATTCAGCATTCGGAGGCAATGGAGATATTAACCCAGACTATTAATAATACGAACGGAGGCAATCCGGACTTGGTAGCCGTCATGGGTGGAGAACCGGAAGCTATGTTCCGCCGTGCTATCAGCGAACTGGGCGGTATGAAACAATTCGTCAAACCGGGACAGAAGGTGGTCGTAAAACCTAATATCGGTTGGGATAAAGTGCCGGAACTGGCAGGAAACACCAACCCGCAACTGATTGCTGAAATCGTGAAACAATGCTTTGCTGCCGGAGCTAAAGAAGTGACCGTATTCGACCATACGTGTGACGATTGGCAGAAGTGCTACAAAAACAGCGGCATCGAAGCTGCGGCAAAAGCTGCCGGAGCAAAAGTAATGCCTGCTCATTTGGAGTCTTATTACAAGCCGGTAAACTTACCCAACGGTCAGAAGATGAAAAAAGCAAAGATACATGAAGCCATCCTGAATTGCGATGTATGGATCAATGTTCCCATCCTGAAAAATCACGGGGGCGCCAATCTGACTATCTCAATGAAAAATCACATGGGAATTGTCTGGGACCGTGGATTTTTCCACCAGAATGACTTGCAGCAATGCATTGCGGACATCTGCACACTGGAAAAGAAAGCAGTGCTTAACGTCGTAGACGCCTACCGTATCATGAAGACCAACGGACCGCGAGGTCGTTCCGCTTCGGACGTGGTGCTGGACAAAAGGTCTCTTTATTTCACCGGATATTGTAGCCGTAGATACAGCCGCAGCCAAATTCTTCAATCAGATACGCGAAATGCCGCTGGACACCGTAGGTCACCTTGCCAAAGGAGAAGCACTAGAAAGTAGGAACGATGGACATCGACAAACTGAATGTCAAGCGAATTAAGATGTAAAATAACAATGTTAAGAAAGCTACGTATTGGAATATCAGCACTTTTATTTGTGCTGATTTCTTTCTTTTTCTCGATTTCGCAGAAATATTACCGAACAGTTTTCATCGGCTGGCACATTTGCAATTTATTCCAGCTGTCCTTTCACTAAGTATAGGTATCTTATTATTTCTCATTGTGTTAACGCTCTTGTTTGGACGCGTTTATTGTTCTACAATTTGCCCTATGGGTATTTTGCAGGATGTCATTGCACGCATTTCAAAATCAACAGGGAAAAGAAAAAAGATATAGTTACAGTCCCGCAAAAACAAATTGCGTTGGGGCATACTCGGGCTGACAGTAATCGGGTTTCTATGCGGATTTACATTTATTGTAGGCCTACTCGATCCATACAGTGCGTATGGACGTGTGGTAGTGCATATATTCAAACCTATCTACATGTTGGGGAATAATCTGTTGGAATCCGTCTTTTCCAAGTTCGACAATTATACATTTTATCAGGTAGATACCTCTGTTTTAAGCATTTCTTCTCTTCTCATTGCTATTATCACTCTGGCAGTTATTTTTGTAATGACATGGAAACACGGGCGGACATGGTGCAATACGGTTTGTCCCGTAGGAACAGTATTGGGATTATTGAGCCGCTTTTCATTATTTAAGGTCCGTATCGATACTGCGAAATGTAATGGATGCGGGCTTTGTGCTACCAAATGCAAAGCCTCCTGCATCAATAGTAAAGAACATGCCATTGATTATAGCCGCTGCGTAGATTGTTTCGATTGCCTGGGAGCATGCAAGCAAAAGGCATTGGTCTATAACCCTTCTTTAAAGAAACAACAAGCAAACGTAGAAGTCCCTGTGCCATCATCACCGGACACGGATTCATCCAAACGCCGCTTTTTGGTTACCGGTCTTGTTACTGCCGGGGCTGCTCCCAAACTCCTGTCCCAAGCCAAAGAATCCGTTGCAAGACTGGAAGGCAAAAAGGCTTACAAAAAGAGAATCCAATCACTCCTCCGGGATCTATCAGTCGGGAACACTTTCAACAGCAATGTACATCCTGTCATCTTTGTGTCAGCAAATGCCCTTCTCATGTCCTGAAACCTGCTTTTATGGAGTATGGTTTGGCAGGCATAATGCAGCCGACCGTTAGTTTTGAGAAAGGATTTTGCAACTTTGACTGTACTGTTTGCGGAGACGTTTGTCCCAATGGAGCAATTCTTCCCATAAGTGTAGAACAAAAACATCTTACACAAATGGGATATGTTGTTTTTATCGAAGAAAATTGCATCGTTTATACTGATGGAACCAGTTGCGGAGCGTGTTCCGAGCACTGTCCTACACAGGCTGTGGCAATGGTACCATATAAAGACGGATTAACGATCCCTCATGTAAACAAAGAAATATGTGTAGGTTGTGGAGGATGCGAATATGTTTGCCCTGCCCGTCCATTCCGCGCTATCTATATCGAAGGAAATCCAGTGCAAAAAGAAGCAAAACCTTTTAAAGAAAACGAAGAACATAAAGTGGAGATAGACGATTTCGGATTCTAATCAGTACACAGTGCCGGTGCAAAAGATTCCATCCGTATATTTGTGCTCTATTGTGATATATTTAAATGCGGATAACAAAACTTTATACTTACGCAATTAAAGTTCCATGTTATCCGCATTTATTGTGTTCTATGGATAACAAAAAACTACTTATAACGTTCTCTTAAAAAAACTATTCATTATATTCCTCCTACTTTCAATAAATTCACTAAATTCGTGGCGAACTAAAGAAAGCAACTCATGGAGGTATTCACAAATAACAGGAATAGCCGGAAATATCAGATTGGCTATGCACTAAGCGGAGGATTTATTAAAGGATTTGCCCATCTGGGAGTTATGCAAGCTCTTTTAGAGCATGATATTAAACCGGAAATCATCTCCGGAGTAAGCGCAGGAGCACTTGCCGGTGTCTTTTATGCAGATGGCAACGAACCCCACAAAGTTCTTGATTATTTCTCCGGACATAAATTCCAGGATTTAACCAAACTGGTAATTCCTAAAAAAGGATTATTTGACCTTTGTGAATTTATAGACTTTCTCCGAACCAACGTAAAAGCCAAAAACTTGGAAGATTTACAACTTCCTCTGATTATCACAGCAACCGACCTCGATCATGGACGCATGGTTCATTTTCACCGCGGCAGTATTGCTGAACGGGTCGCAGCTTCTTGTTGTATGCCTGTTATGTTCGCACCAGTCAATATAGATGGCACTAACTATGTAGACGGAGGATTGATGATGAATCTTCCTGTCTCTACCCTGCGTAGAGTGTGCGACAAGGTGGTGGCTGTCAACGTAAGCCCCATCATGGCAGAGGACTACAAAATGAATATTGTAAGTATTGCTATGCGTTCATTCCATTTTATGTTCCGCGCCAATACTTTTCCAGAAAGGGAAAAGTGTGATTTATTAATCGAACCATACAATTTATACGGATATAGCAATACCGAACTGGAGAAAGCAGAAGAAATCTTCGGACAGGGATATAATACAGCCAATGAAGTGCTTAATCAACTGTTGGAAGAAAAAGGGAAAATATGGAAGTAACCTCCTATCCATCGGAAAAAAGAATGAATACGAATATTAATAATCTACTCTATATGAATGACGAAAATAAAATAATTATCTATCAAGTGTTCACCCGTCTGTTTGGAAATAACAACAACCACTGTGTCTACAATGGAGACATTACCACCAACGGGTGTGGAAAAATGGCTGATTTCACGCTCAAGGCACTTGGTGAAATCAAAAATTAGGTACTACACATATATGGTATACAGGCATCATCGAACATGCCACTCAAGCGGATTATCGCCGTTATAACATCAGTCCGGATCATCCTGCCATTGTGAAAGGAAAAGCTGGCTCTCCCTATGCCATCAAGGATTATTATGATGTAGATCCTGACCTGGCCAACGATGTACAGGGACGTATGAAAGAATTTGAGAACCTGGTACACCGTACACATCGCACAGGTTTGAAAGTGATTATAGATTTTGTACCTAATCACGTAGCACGCCAGTACCATTCGGACGCACAGCCCGACGGTACGACGGAATTGGGGGCTAACGATGACCCCAGTCAATCTTTCAGTCCATACAATAATTTCTATTATATCCCGCAAGCGGAACTTCGTGCCCAGTTCGATATGAAAGACGGTGCAGCAGAGCCTTACCGGGAATTTCCGGCTAAAGCTACCGGTAACAATCGTTTTGATGCTACGCCTAATATCACCGACTGGTATGAAACGGTGAAATTAAACTATGGAGTGGATTATCAGAATGGCGGTACCTGCCACTTCTCCCCAACTCCGGACACTTGGATAAAGATGCTGGACATTCTTCTTTTCTGGGCGTCAAAGCACATTGACGGTTTCCGTTGTGACATGGCAGAAATGGTTCCCGTTGAATTTTGGGAATGGGCTATTCCTCAAGTTAAAGAGGTTTATCCTGAAATACTTTTCATCGCAGAAGTCTATAATCCCAGCGAATATCGTAACTATCTGTTCCGTGGTAAAGTTTGATTATCTATATGATAAGGTAGGATTGTATGATACATTACGAAATGTAGCCTGCGGATATGAATCTGCCACTGCAATCACTCATTGCTGGCAAAGCCTGAATGGAATAGAGAAAAAAATGCTCAACTTCCTGGAGAACCACGATGAGCAACGTATCGCATCTGATTTCTTTGCCGGTAATCCGCGTAAAGGGATTCCCGCACTAATTGTTTCTGCATGTATGAACACCAATCCTATGATGATCTATTTCGGTCAGGAGTTCGGAGAGCTGGGCATGGATAGCGAAGGATTCAGCGGAAGAGACGGACGGACTACCATATTCGATTATTGGAGCGTAGATACTATACGTCGTTGGCGTAACGGAGGAAAGTTTGACGGAAAAATGCTTACTGAAGAACATAAGCACCTCTACTCTATCTATCAAAAAGTACTGACGCTTTGCAACGAAGAGCAGGCAATCAAAAAGGGGGTATTCTTTGACTTGATGTATGCCAATATAAACGGATGGCGTTTCAATGAGCATAAACAATATACTTTTATGCGGAAATACAAAAACGAGATTCTGTTTTTCGTTATTAATTTCGACAGTCAACTGGTAGATGTTGCCATCAACGTACCTTCACATGCCTTCGACTTTTTGCAGATTCCTCAAATGGAGTCTTATCAGGCCATTGATTTGATGACCGGTGCTAAAGAAGAAATCTGCTTATTACCTTATAAACCGACAGATGTTTCGGTCGGAGGTTATAACGGAAAAATTTTAAAGATTACTTTTTAAGTAAAAAGAGTAAGATAAGAACCGCATACTCCTTATCCTCCGGGCATTTCACTTATATAATGCCCGGAGGATTATTTTATGTACATCGCTCAAACAAATATTCTCAAAGGCTGTTTAGTTATAACTAATTCTCTAAACTCAAAGCTTATGAAGAAATTTATGATTTGTGCGATCACACTGTTTTGGCTATTATCTACATCTGTTTTTGGAGATACCCCTCCCGGCAATGTACAGGCAACTTTCAAGAAAATGTATCCCAAAGCAAACGGCATTGCCTGGTCACAAGATGACGGATATTATTGCGCCAATTTTGTAATGAACGGATTTACTAAAAATGTGTGGTTTAACGTCCGGGGGCAATGGGTGATGACACAGACTGACCTTGTTAGCCTTGATCGTCTGTCACCGGCAGTCTATAATGCTTTTGTATCCGGGCCATACGCTAGTTGGGTGGTAGATAATGTGACAATGGTAGAGTTTCCCAAATGGCAAGCTATTATTGTAATTAAAGTAGGCCAAGATAACGTTGACATCAAATATCAGTTATTCTATACTCCACAAGGAGTATTACTGAAAACACGCAATGTGAGTGATATGTATGATATTCTCGGCCCAAGTACCTTTTTGGTAAACTAGAACTAAATCATTCAATAGCGCAATATACGAGAAAACCCCTGCAGATATACAATGATAGTTGCAGGGGCTTCTTATTTAAAGATAAAATTATTTCTTCTTTCTAAGCACTACGGCGGTACGGGCAGGAATGTAGAGTTTCAACCACTCTTTCTTTTCCTTACTGTACAGCGGATCGGCAATAGTAAAGTGCACTACAGAATCATCTGCCAAACCGTTTCCTCCAAATGCAACGTCGTCCGTATTCAATATTACTTCATAAGCTCCCGGAGTTACCAGGAATCCATAGTCGGTAAATGACTGTTTCGGATTAAAGTTAAAGACAAATATAAGGTCTTTACGGCCGTATGCCAATACCTGATCGCCATCATTATGCCATATTTCCTGAACAGGTGTCGTTTGAAAGTTTTTCACGCTCTTCAGAACTTTCAGCATATTCTTATCAAAATCACCCATATAATGATAGGTCAGATTCTTGTTGTCTACCAAATCCCATTGGCGACGGGCATATTTACATGACCATCCGTTACCTTCACGCGGGAAGTCAATCCATTCGGGATGACCGAATTCATTTCCCATGAAGTTCAGATAACCTCCGTTAATGGTTGAAGAGGTCAATAAACGAATCATTTTGTGCAAAGCGATACCACGGTTGACAACATAATTTTCATCTCCCTTTTGCATGTGCCAGTACATATCAGCATCAATCAGACGGAAGATAATTGTCTTGTCTCCCACTAATGCCTGGTCGTGGCTTTCTGCATACGAAATGGTCTTTTCATCCTGACGACGGTTGGTTACTTCCCAGAACATGCTGGAAGGTTTCCAGTCTTCATCAATCTTTTCTTTGATTGTCTTGATCCAATAGTCCGGAATGTTCATGGCCATACGATAATCGAAGCCGTAACCGCCATCTTCTATTTTTGCAGCCAGCCCCGGCATACCGGAAACTTCTTCCGCAATGGTTATCGCTTTCGGATTTACCTGATGAATCACTTCATTAGCCAATGTCAGGTAACAAATCGCATTATCATCCTGATGACCGTTGAAATAATCTCCATAGTTACAGAAGGCTTCACCCAAACCGTGACTATAATATAGCATAGAAGTGACTCCGTCAAAACGGAAGCCGTCAAATTTATATTCTTCCAACCAGTACTTGCAGTTAGACAACAGGAAGTGAATCACTTCGTTCTTGCCATAATCGAAGCATAGAGAATCCCAAGCCGGATGTTCGCGACGAACGCCCGGATAGAAATACTGATTCGGATCACCGGCAAAGTTTCCTAATCCTTCTACTTCATTCTTCACTGCATGTGAATGAACAATGTCCATAATCACAGCAATTCCCATCTCATGAGCGGCATCGATCAATGCTTTCAATTCGTCGGGAGTACCAAAACGGGAAGAGGCAGCAAAAAAGCTGGATACATGATAGCCGAAACTTCCATAATAAGGATGTTCCTGAATGGCCATAATCTGGATACAGTTATACCCTTCTTCAGCGATACGGGGAAGTATTTTCTCGCGGAATTCGTTATAAGTGCCCACTTTTTCCTCCCGTTGTGCCATTCCGATATGACATTCATAAATCAACAGTGGATTCGTGTCGGGCTTAAATGTTTTCTTTTTGAATTTATAGGGTTTCTCCGGAGCCCAGACTTGTGCACTGAATATCTTGGTCTGTTCATCCTGCACCACACGAGTAGCCCATGCAGGAATACGCTCGCCTTGTCCGCCTTCCCAGTATACATTCAATTTGTAGAGATCGCCATGATGAATGGCATCCGCCGGCAGGTTAATTTCCCAATTGCCATTCTTTAGTTTTTTCAGCTTATAGGCTGCTTTTTCCTCCCAATTATTAAATGTACCCACCATATAAATATGAGTAGCATTGGGCGCCCATTCACGGAAAGTCCATCCCTTATCGGTGCGATGCAATCCAAAATAAAGATACCCCGATGCAAAATCTGAAAGGGTTTGTTTGCCTTTATTCGTCAATTCAGCTTCCTTGTCTAATACATGCTGATGACGCCCGGTGATAGCACCGGCAAAAGGTTCCAGCCAGGGATCATTTTTTATGAGATTAAGTGTCTTTTCCATATCAGAATTGAATTAGGATTATGCTTTTACTTTTACAATTACTTTTTTCACACCATCCGGAGTGATGCCGGGAGCATGACCGTCTTGCGGGAAGAAGATAGCAAACATTCCCGGTTTTACGGTAACGTATGTTTCTGCCAATCCTTCAAAAAAAGTAATGCTTTTTCTGCGTTATAAGGTGCATCTGCCGGAACACAATCTTTAGCAGTGGTATACCCCATAATTTCTGTTCCCGACAACGGGGATTTGAATGTCAATAAATTCGTTATGAGTTTCCAGTTTGGCTTCCTCTTTTGTTTTAGGCTTGGTTTGTGCGATATTCACGAACAGATCTTTCCCTTTCAGTTCTGTCTTACCAATTTCCATGGCTTGGAGGTCATGAGACTTCAAGAAGTCAATGGCTTGTGCAAACAAAGGATTTAAAGACGCATATTTCTCCAGATTTCTAAAGTATCTACTACCATATAAGTTAATTTAAAGTTTATATTCCAGGCATTATTTATTCAAAATCATCAATCGTATAATTTATAAAATCAGCAAACCGCTTGAACTGGCGGAACGCTTTGTCCATCTGTTCCAACATATCCGGCCGGGTAAAGAAGTCATCAGGAACATTATAAGAGCAAACATACTCTTTACATTTCAAATAATCGACATACTTGAAGTCTTTCGGGAAGCCTTTCGGAGCTGTTTTCAGAAAATCCTCCCCTATCACCGGAAAGTATTTCTTAAACTCCGGATCTTCTACGATCGCAACAAATTCTTCGATATTGTCATAAATAGACTGACGCACTGCTTTCAGGATATTGGAAGGCAGACACAAGCTTCCTCCGGCAAGCATCGAACCATCCGGCTGCAAGTGGACATAATATCCACAATGGTCGGATTTCTTTCCTTTGGCATTGATATAGCCGCCGAAATGTATTTTATAAGGTGTTTTATCCGCAGAGAAGCGGGTATCCCGGTAAATGCGATAAGTACAGTCTTTGGGTTGAATTCCCCGGATAGTTTCATCAAACAGGGAAATACGGGCAATCACTGTTGCCAAAAAGTTGTCGAACTCGGCACGGGCTGTTTCATATTCTGCCTTGTGCTCATTAAACCACTCACGATTATTATTCGCGGAAAGATCTTTTAAAAACTGAAAGATAACGGGTATGTTCATCTTTATCATTTTCTATTATTACTCTACAAACGTACAAATTTTATTTCATATAAACTACAAAAGGGGGTAAAAGGACATAAAAAAAGCATCGGCCTGGTAAAACCGATGCTTTAACACATTTATCAAAAAAACAGACTCTTCTGTCTCTGACGTACTTTAGCTTTCACAAGTGGAGTACAATCTCTTTAATTAATCTTATATCTAATACTATGAAAAACACATAAATATAACAGTACAAAAGTGACATTTGTTCAGCAATGCTCTGTATATTTCAGTTAATTATCGTTTATAGAATGAAATGTTTCTCATTTATAGGCAATACAATACGTTCCCAGTCAATCATGGCGTTGAATAACATGATATGTGAATAGTCGTTTAAATGTACTTGCGCGATGTCTTTCTCAACAATGAATTGCTTATTCAGAAGTTCCGCCCGCTTCGTTCCCTGGAGTAACGGATGAGCCGGAGTAAACCATGTGTGCCCATCGTAGAGGGCGATATTGGCAATAGAAGTATCTGTCAGATAGCCGTCTTTCACGATTAAAATGTCATCTGCCATTCCTCTTTGGGCATACAAAGCGTTCAGTTCTTCCCGATGTGTGCTTTTGTAAGTGTAATTAATGGTATCGGATTCTATCAGATGCAAAGAGGACACTTTCCGCATCTGATAAGGAGCATACGTGACTTCTTCTACTTCTTTTCCATACACAATCCGGCATTTATGAATCCCGTTTAAAACTGGTGGCGATATATACTCACGCAAATCAAGCGGAACAGTATCTTTCCAAAAGACTGAACGGGTTCTATTGAAACGCTCTGTGTGATAATCAAGATTATAAATCTGTCCATCCTCTATCCGGATAGTCTCAATAAATGGGTACATATATTTTTTGTTTCATTTCGTTATACTCACTTTCCGCATCGCTCTGACAGGTGATTCCACCTCCGCTTTTAAAATACATTTTTTCTCCTTCCTGTTCTACAAAACGTATCATAACGGCACTATCCAGATTAATTCCATCCGAATAGCCCATAATTCCTGTATAAAATCCTCTGTCGTAAGTTTCAGCTTCCCGAATAATCTGCATCGTTTTTTTCTTGGGGGCACCGGTAATGGAACCGGCTGGCAAAAGTCGGAAAATAAGTTCTCCCAAATGTTCCGGATAGTTTTCCGGCAATATGCCTTGGATTTCAGAGCTTGTCTGAAGAATCGCCCCCTGATTAGTCTGCAATGTATCGATATACCGATACCGGGAAACGGACACTTGATTGGCAACCATGCTTAAATCATTACGAATCAAGTCTACGATAGTAGCGTGTTCTGCCGCCTCTTTAGGATCGTTCATCAATAATTGGGCAGCAGAAGGAATGGAAGCGTCAATAGTCCCTTTCATCGGGTATGAGCTAATTTTTCCCTGATGAATTCTCACAAATATTTCTGGAGAAAAAACAGTAAAAGTGTCTTTAACCCATAGCTTATAAATCGCTTTAGAGTGATAATAAATATCTTTCAGAGTGAGATTGGTATCTACCGGAGTGCGACAAGTCAGATTTGTGAGAAAACTATTTCCAGCCAAGATATTCTGTCGGACAATATTAAACGAGCGTTGATAGGAATAGAAAGATTCTGCAGAAGGCTGCCAATGGATAGAGTTCGCTGGTTTAGCAGAAAAAGAAGGTGTATACTTTTCAGTTGACGTAGCTTGATTGGTAAATCCATTCAAATTATACAAAAGTTCAGTAGAATCAACAGCAGCAACCTCTTCTATATAAGATGCATCCTGCAGATAATTGATAATAAAAACAAAAGGACGATGGTGTTGTCCAAACTGATTCATCCGTTTGATGGCCTGTTCCTTATTATATAAGTGCATAAAATATTTCAGCGTTTAGGAACGGCAAATGTACACAAAAAGTATAGATTAGAAAAAGATAGCAATAAAAAAGGGTTGCCCGACGTATCATACCGGCAACCCTCTATCATTTACAAGATTGGTCAAATTACTTCATAACAGCTTTCACTTGAGGAAGCATCTTTTTCACATTTTCATTTTCCGGAGAGATCTTAGCAGCCTCTTCCAAATAGTCTAATGCTTCTTTAAATCTTCCATCCGCTTTTGCTTTTTCTGCAGCATATTTGTCTGCGTCTGAATTTGCTAAAGGAGCAGCTTTCTTCAGGATATTAGCTCCGTCATTATAACACAAAACTCCTAAACTGTACAATGCATTTGTTTTATACTGCTTGTGATCCAACGGAATTACTTTCTTGAAACAATCTTCTGCTTCTTCTGCTTTTCCAGCTTTCTGTGCTGCAAGTCCTGCTTTCAAATAATGAAGACCATAATTCTTCACCATTGTCTTATTCTTAGGATCGACTTTCAGCCCTTCTTCTAATGTAGCTACATATTCAGCAGTCTTCTTTTGTGCATCTAAAGCCAAAGCTTTACGAGCATACGCATTTCCTATATTAAATTTTTTCTTGAATAGCAATATCGAAAAAGGTCACGGCTTCCGCATACTTTTTCACTTCGTCTGCTGCTATACCACAATAGTAAGCTGTTGCAGAATCTTGATTATTAGTCTGTTTCAGATATTCGCTGAACTTCGCATACGCTACTGGATAATTTTTAGCATTAAATGCATCATTTCCTTCTTTTTTCAATTGCTCTGGGGCGGTTTGTGCAAAAACATTAGTCACTACAATACAAAATGCAAATAAAAAAATCAATTTCTTCATAACTTTATGTGTTTTTTAGTTGTTTATCGTCCAAAAGTAGAAGTTATAATAGAAAAACACAACCGTATTTATTTTTTTGACCTTTTTGAAACCTATATAACTTTCGTTATTCTTCGTAAAAATGACGTTTTTCCTATTTATTCATCCCAAACCATATAACTAAACAAAATATTTCTCTTTTTATAAATTACTGATTCATAGCCATAAAGAAAAATATGAATAAAAAAGTGCCGGAAAGTTTTTGAATTTTCATAAAAAGCACTACCTTTGCATCCGCAAATAAGGCTGGTTCCGTAGCTCAGCTGGATAGAGCAACGCCCTTCTAAGGCGTGGGTCAAGCGTTCGAATCGCTTCGGAATCACTTAGAGAAATCGCAAACAGCTATTAAAATAGCGTTTGCGATTTTTTCATTTAATAGAATCGTCCACATGTTGTCTACGGCTCAGTTGTAATTCTTGGGGGATTAAGTTTAGTCAATTCCCTTCATGCATATACCTTTGCTAGCCTAAAAAGGAAGAAGCTCATATCCACTACTCCTCTAAATGATGCCCTAAATGCTTTGATTTTAGCATTAAATGCTTCCGCTGCTGCATTTGTACTCCTGTTCACA
>ENA-OQJB01000308-OQJB01000308.1-human-gut-metagenome-genome-assembly--contig:-NODE-308-length-27396-cov-4.904287_pt1 | contig 27396 bp, 32 predicted proteins | sample MGYA00242599_ERZ504765 | MGnify/ENA primary metagenome ERZ504765 (study PRJEB26092, sample SAMD00036354) | human gut metagenome | host: Homo sapiens | study: EMG produced TPA metagenomics assembly of...
TATTCCCGGCTCTGATTTCCTCCTGCTCCCGGTAAAGTACACGGATTTCCGCCTGCATCCCAAATCTGCGGCTCAGTACCTCTTCCAGAAGCGTCACGATATATTCTTTCTTCCTTCCGAAACAATGCTGTCTAAAAGCTCTACACATACGATTTTTCCCCTTCGAAATGCAGCTCTGCCTGTTCAAACATACTGGCTGCCAGTACACTTTCTTTTCCAGTTCCAGAACAAGACTCTCCTTGTATTCTGCAAGCAGCGTCTCCAGTGTATACAGCTCCGATAACACATAAAACTCTTCGATCTGGATTGCCACCGATGCCGTTCCAAACAGCTGCTCCTTGATACTCTGCTCCATTTTCCAGATCACCTTTTTCGGGATCAGATGATGACTGACCATATGAATATGCAAAAATTCTCGTGTAGAATTGGTCGTGATCTTTTTCACTTCCACATCCTGAAACAACATTTTCAATTCTCCATCTGCCCGCAAGGTCGGGAAAACCTCAAAAAATGTCTTTTCGTTCTTTACCTGTTCCAATTTAATAACTCCTGACGCAGTGTTTCTAACAATTCCTCTTCTTTTACTTTTCTTACGATCTCACCTTTTTTGATGAGAAGCCCTTCTCCGATACCGCCTGCAATTCCGATATCCGCTTCTTTTGCTTCTCCGGGGCCATTGACCACACATCCCATCACTGCCACTTTGATATCCAGATCAATGTCCTGCACCATCTTTTCTACCTGATTTGCAAGAGCGATCAGATCGATCCTGGTACGTCCGCAGGTCGGGCAGGAAACTACTTCGATCCCGCCTTTTCGCATTCCCAGTGTTTTTAAGATCAGCTTTGCGGTACGGATTTCTTCTGTCGGATCTCCGGTCAGAGAGACCCGGATGGTATTTCCGATCCCCTCATGCAGAATGATCCCAAGTCCTACGGAAGACTTGATATTTCCAGAGTAAACCGTTCCGGACTCTGTAATTCCAACATGCAAAGGATACTGGCATTTTTCTGCAATCAGTTCATGAGCTCTGACGCACATCAGAACATCTGAAGATTTGATGCTCACCACCAGATTGTCATACCCCATTTCCTCGATCATGCGTACTTTATCCAACGCACTCTCCACGATTCCCTCAGCCGTCACACCACCGTATTTTTCCAGCAGATTTTTCTCCAGAGAACCACTGTTGACGCCCACTCGGATCGGCACATTGTACTCTTTCGCCTTCTCGACTACTGCCTGCACACGCTCTTTGGAACCGATGTTGCCCGGATTGATACGGATCTTATCCGCCCCGTTTTCAATGGCAGCAATGGCAAGCCGGTAATCAAAATGAATATCTGCAACGAGTGGAATATGAATCTGCTTTTTGATCTCTTTCAACGCAAGCGCAGCTTCCATCGTAGGCACTGCGCAGCGGATAATCTCACATCCCGCTTCCTCCAGAGCGAGAATCTGCTCCACTGTCGCCGCCACATCCTCTGTCTTTGTATTTGTCATAGACTGGATCGCTACCGGATGACTTCCTCCGATCCATACATTTCCAATCCGTATTTCTTTTGTTCGATTTCTCAACATCTCCATTTTTTCCTCCTGTTCTCCCAAAAATAATGTTAAATTTACGGCGGATGAGAAATTTTTTAAAAATCCCCGCATCCACCGTCTTTGTCTGTTCCTTATTTTTTTGTAAATGTCATCTGGCTGCCATATTCCCGTTCAGTCAATGTCAGTTCTTTCTGCTCCAGATTATATTCATACGTACCGTCCAGCTTCTGCAGTGCAGTATCCAGTTTGGCTGTATCTACACCGGACTCCTCTGCTGCTTTCTGCAATTCGGCAGCATCTGTATGCAGAGTGATCACTTTCATATCTGTATCTACGCTGCACTCTACCGAAACTTTTACATCTGCTGATTCAAACTCCTCCGGCCACTGCACAACCGCCTGATCCTCTCCCGAGATCGTCAGCATCAGATCACTGTCCTCCCGTACCCACGTTCCTTCCAGAGGATTCGATGTAAATAATTTTATCACAAAGAATACTGCGATCAGAATAATAACCAGTGTGGATACTGATATCGCAGTCTTCCAAAGACGATTTCTTTTTTCTTCATCATTTTTTGCAAACATACTTTCTGTCATCCTTTCTTTTCTTCAATTTCATTATACGGATTTTCCATGGAGGTGTCAATGTGTTTCCCCGTTCTGTCAAGTAGTGTCTTTTCGTCACTTTTTTATTCATTTTGTTGATATTTGTCACTTTTTGTCAATAAATGGAAGCAAAACTGTTAAAATACACATTATTCAGGAGGTACATATGAAGTTTTCATCTACATTAAAAGAATTAAGAGAACAAAATCATGTCACCCAGAACCAGCTGGCTTCTCACTTAAAACTTACCCGCTCCACAATCGCGGGATATGAGACAAAAGGAAAGCAGCCGGACTACGAACGTTTGCTTCAGATTGCAGACTATTTTCACGTATCGGTTGATTATCTGCTCACAGGCTCTGAAACCAACGGTATTTCTGTTCCGCCGGATTCTTCCGAATACCGTCTGCTCTGTGCGTATCTGAATCTGTCTTCGGATTCCAGACAACAGCTTTTCGAATACACCGAATTTCTACAAGATCAGGATACAAAAAAGGGAGGATGCCAAAATAAATTGCGCATTCTTCCCTTTCTTTTTAATTTTATTCTCCGCCAAGCTTACTTGCTGTAAACCATCCGAGACAAAATGTCACGATTCCGACTACTATCGTCAATACAGAGAGTCCGCTCCAGTCTACTTTTAACAAAATTGCGATCGGAGATGCCAGAATCAGACCGATGATCGCATAATATGCATGGATTTCCGCTTTCATAAAGATAAACTCGATCAGCTTTGCAATCAGAAAGATTCCGATCACAACGCCGATTCCAAACGGAATCAGAATTCCACACTGCACCAGGATCTTCTGGACATCAAATGCGATCAGTGCATCGATAAACTGATTGATCGTTTTCAAAATCGTATCATAATATCCGAGCAGCATCAGCATCATCGATCCGCTCACCCCCGGCACTACCATTGTCGCAGCCGCAACAACACCTACCAGGAATAATTTGATCACATTGACAACCCCAAAGCTCACATCCGCGGCAGCACCATTTGTCTCTCCTAAAAGTGCCATTGTGATCACGATTCCAAAGAAGATCAAAAACGGAATGATCTTTCCGACTGTCACAGAATGTCCTTTGACTTTCTTAAAAATAAACGGAAGGCTTCCGGCGATCAAACCGCAAAACGCAAAATTGGTCGGAATCGGATACACCTCCAGTAAATATTCAAAAAGACGGGACAACACAACAATGGCGATTCCGGCTCCTAAAAAGATCGGAATCAGAAGTTTCATACTTTTTTGAATTCACTTTTTAAATGTGTGATTGCATGGATCAGATGATCATATAATCCCATTGCCACCATCATTGTTCCACCACTGACACCCGGAATGATATTTGCAATTCCAACTACCATTCCCTGTAAAATCTGTTTTAACATTCTTTTTACCTTTTCCTCTTTCCTTACTATATTTTTTCAAAAATTCCAGCAGACTCTCCATTTCTTGTCTGGTGCCTACTGTAATTCTCAAATACTGACGGATTCTCTCGCTGTTCCAGTATCTCACATAGATTTTCTCCCGTTTTAGGGCCTCAAACAGTTCAGATGCCTCAAATTCCGGATGTGTGACAAACAGAAAGTTCGCTCTGGAATCTGTATATGTAAATCCAAGCTCTGCAAGCTCTTGTTTTGCCCATTCTCTTGTCTCTACGATCCGGTCTACACATTCGTAAAAATACGTTTCCTCCTTCACACTCTGCGCTCCGCAGAGCAGAGCCGCCTGATTCATTGTGTAGGAGTTGAATGAATATTTGGCATCGTTTAGATATCCGATCAGCTCCGGATTTCCGATTGCAAATCCGATCCGCATCCCTGCCATGGATCTGGACTTTGAAAACGTCTGCACAACCAAAAGATTCTCATAGCGGTCAATCAGCTCCAGCGCAGATTTTCCTGCAAAATCAATGTAAGCCTCGTCCACGATCACTACAGAGTCCGGATTGTGACGCAAAATATCCTCGATGAAATCCAGATCCTCATAAATCGCTGTCGGTGCATTCGGATTCGGGAAAATAATCCCTCCGTTCTCTGCATAGTAATCTTCTTTTACCAGACAAAACTGCTCATCCAGCTTCGGGCAGCGATACGGGATTCTGTATAACTGCGCCCATACTTTATAAAAAGAATAAGTAATATCCGGAAACAGAATCGGTTTGTCCGAGTTAAAAAAGGTCAGAAAGCACATCGAAAGCACATCATCTGAGCCAACGCCTACAAAAATCTGCTCCTTCCCGACACGATAAAACCTGGACAGTTCTTCCACCAGGATATCTGCTGCCGGATCCGGATACAGGCGAAGACTGTCCGCATCCATCTCTTTTAATACCTTCGCAACTCCCGGCGCCGGCGGATACGGATTCTCATTGGTATTGAGCTTGATCACACGCTCTTTCGGCTGTTCTCCGGGCACATACGGCTCTACTTTTCGAATCTTATCTAAAATTGCCTGATTCATCCTTACCCTCCTTGTACTCTGCTGCCAGCTTTGCAAATTCCGGCAGAGAATTTATGATCGTCTCATAAGATACACAATATGCCAGTCTGACATATCCCGGGCAGGCAAATGAGCTTCCCGGAACAATCAGAATATGATACTTCTTCGCTGCTTCACAGAACTGCTTTTCATCTGCAACCGGAGACTTCATGAACAGATAAAACGCTCCTTCCGGCTTGATACACGAAAATCCCAGATTGCGAAGCCCCTGATACAATACCTCTCGATTCCTGTCATAATACGAAATGTCCGTTTTTCTTCCAGGCAGTATTTTACAAGCTTCTGCTGCAGTGTCGGTGCATTTACGAATCCGAGGATCCGGGTCGCCACGTTCGCTGCCCGTATCAGCATTTCACTGTCCGCCGCCTCATCCGGAATTACCAGATATCCGATCCGCTCTCCCGGAAGAGACAATGATTTACTGAATGAATAACCGACCACCGTATTGTCGTAATATTTTGTCAGATACGGTACTTCTGTTTTGTCATAGGCAAGTTCACGATACGGCTCATCTGAGATCAGATAGATATCCGTTCCAAATTCCTGCTGTTTTGCATTCAGAATCGCTGCCATCCTTTGTATGGTCTCTTCAGAATAGATCACTCCGGTCGGATTGTTCGGTGTATTCACAATCACAGCTTTTGTCTTTTCCGTGATTTTTTCCTCAAATTCTTTCAGTCTTGGCTGAAATGTCTCTGTATCCGGGGAAATCTCTACCAGTACTCCGTCAAAATTACTGACGTAGCTTCTGTACTCTCCGAAATACGGAGCAAATGTAATCACCTCATCTCCCGGATTCAACAGCGCTTTTAAAATGACATTCAATCCACCTGCAGCTCCCACAGTCATCGTAATATTGTGTTCTGAAAATCCCGTGCCAAAACGCGCGTTAAGCGAATCCGCAACTGCCTGTCTTACATCCGCATACCCGGCATTGCTGTTTGTGTAGCCGTGCAGACGTACAGGATCCTCTGACTCCAGAATGGAAACGATTGCTTCTTTCACTGCCTTCGGCGCCGGCACATTAGGATTTCCGAGGCTGAAATCATAGACATTCTCCGCCTCGTATTTTTCTGCCATTTTGTTTCCTTCTTCGAACATTGCCCGGATTGCTGAACTGTTCGCCACCATTTGCTCCATTTTCTTTGAAATCATGATACCACCCCGTTTTCTTTTACTGACCTACGCATTCTTTCTCGTCAGGATTCCTTTTTCTACCAGAAATGCCGGACGATATGATAATTTTGCTTTTCTCAAGCCTTCTGAACCGGCATCATCCTCCCGGTTCACATACTGATACCCGGTACATTCATGCTGTACGAACTGCTGATTGATCATCGGATATGCTCCGTCAATATCAGCAAACGCCTTTTCAATATGCACGACAAATGTATCTTCGCAGAGCTCTTCTCCAATCGTAAATGCAACAACCTGTCCATCCACACGAAGCACTCCGCCTCGCTGATCCAGTTCTTTATAAAGTCTCAGTGCATTTAATGCAACACACATCTCCGCATTTTTGCCCGGATCTTCCTCACATCCGTTCTGGTTTCTCCACTTCAACGCCATCTGAAAGCACTCTTCCATATTTTCATCATTCAATGGTTCATAGCTCCAGTTTGGATAAAGCTTCTGAAATTTGTTAATATGATTTCGCTTTCCGTGCAGCTTCTTTCCTGCCAGAGTCGCCAGTTTTTCAGACTCATACACATAATCTGCCTGATCTCTGTCATATTCTAATTCAAACTCACCCGGAAACCACGCTTCTATCTGTGCAAAATTCTCCGCTGTCACGTTGTACAGTTTAAACGGATACCCCTGTTCTTCACTATACTTCATCAAAAATTCCAGCGCTCTTTTCACACAAACCTCTTCCCCTGCGGGATAAGCAAAGCCCGGATCTGCCCCTCCGTCACGGAACACCAGTGTATCCTCTATGACCGCAAATGTCACATCATAGTGGCGAGCCCACAAAAACACATCTACAAATGTCCTCTCACAGCTTCTACTTGGTGCCTTGTCAAAATAGAACGGATCAGCTCCTGATCTTCCAGTGCCGGTCTTCTAAAAATAATTTCTTCCATAATATCCTCTTTCTAAATTTGTTTATTCCATAGTATGTCGCTGATATCTTGTTAGTATAGCATATTCTTTTGGGAAACGCAAAAAAGGATGACTCTTTTATATCTCATTGCTCATTTTCTCCTGTCTTCTTTCTGTAATAGTTCTTCTTGAATACTTCAATGTCCTCTTCATCGAAAAGACGTCTGCCTGTAGGAGTAATCGTGCAGGCGAGCCAGCCTCGATCGACATAGTCTCTCACTGTATTCTCTGATATTCTCAACTGCTTGGCTACGTCTCCTGTCTTTCACATCATGTAACACCTTCTTTCCACTTTTTATTTATAATAGTTTAAAATCATATCAATAAAACGAAATTGAATCTGAAGGAAATTTCTAATCTTGAGGAATTACAGAATCTGAAGAAAATGAAGAAAACCTTCACCACATGTTTGTAGTAAAGGTCTTCGTTAAGATTTTATTGAAATTATTTACGCTTTCTCAATACAGTAGCCAGAGCAACTCCAAGTGAAGCAAGACCTGTTCCTGCTACTGGAAGTGTAGCTGTTGCATCTCCTGTCTTTGGAGAAGTTGTTGTTGGTTTTGCTGTTGTCTGGTTGTTTGTGTTGCTATTTCCGTTGTCTCCGCCGTTATCTCCTGTTGTGTATGTCAGTGTGACTGTTGGGAAATCTACTGAACCTGTAGAATACTTAGAATCGAATACAAATATCTGTCCATCAGTTGCATTATTTCTCTCTATACAAGCCTGCTGTGCAGCCTTTGTAATTGTAAATTTGTATACCGTATCTGAAACATTCTCCTCGATAACATCCTGTGGATGCCCATCAAACCACGGAATATCCTGATATGGTTCAAAACCATCCTGCACACCATTTACTGTGTATGTGATTACGATATCCTGAGTACCATCGAATGTCGTAGAACTTGTTGTTACGTCTACCGTAATAGCCTTTACTTCTGGTTCAGCAACTTCTTCCTTGACAGTTGTGTCTGCCTGCGGTGTTGTCTGCTCTGCCTCTGTCACTGTTGAATCTACATCTGCTGCAAACGCCGTCACTGGTGCAGTCCCCAATACAACTGTCAGTGCTGTTGCAAGCATCAGGTTTTTCCATAAACTTTTCCTTCTCATTGTTTTTCTTATTTTTTATAATATAAATATATTATATCTTAAATATATTAACACATTGACTTCTAAAATACAATAGATACTATGAAAGGTGGTATTGTATGTTTAAATTAAAAAAGAAGCTACTGAGTACGAAAACAAGTCACTTCGATTACCAAAGGATCTCATAGACAAAGTTCAAGCACTCGCTAATAAAAACAATCTTTCTTTTAACAAAGTAGTTATTCAATGCATCGAATGCGCATTTGGACAACATGGAACCAGAATAAAACCAATAATCAAACTTCTTGTTAAAAAGGCATTGCTGATAATACGCTATGTCTTTTCTTTTTTTCAGCATCTGGTCATGTTTCTCTAAAGAGTATAGCTCACTTCTGATATATTAGTCAATATATAACTCATTTTAATATCTGATTTTTATTACTCTTTTTTATTATACTGATAATATCCTAACGAAAGTGAGTAATAACATGATTGAAGATAAAGTATTTGAGCGTATTGGCTATATCCGTAAAACAAAGCATTTTTCTATGTACCGTCTGGCGAAAGAAGCGGATATCCCCTACTACAGTTTGAACAACATCATTCACAGACGTACCTGCCCTACAATCGCAACTCTTGAAAAACTTTGCAAAGGATTAAATATCACATTATCAGATTTTTTTGACTTTGAATTATATCCACTGCAAAATGAAAATCTGACACCAGAAGAGGATGAACTGATTAACAAATACAGGGCTTTAACCAAGAATAAGCAGGAACGCCTTCAAGCATATCTTGACGGTCTGAGCGAATCATAAAAATATCGGCAGGAACAAGTCCTGCCTCGGATATCCCCTATCAAAGTATTAGTTTTCATACAAGTCTCGTAGCCAACGTTCAACTTCTTCCATGTCATACGGATACTTTTCGTGATACTCTTTGTACAGCTTCTCAGCTTCAGAAGCACCTACCACTTTAACTGCACCATTCTTCACATGAAAAGCTGTTTGATATAATAACTTTTCATTCTTACTTGGATACCAATCATACACCACGAATACAATATCAAGGTCTGGACAAACACAGAGCCACCCCAATACACCTTCCAAAAGCTAAGTATACAAAAAGACTGCCAGATACCTCTCGGTAAATGACAGCCTGTTCTGATACCCTATTTTGTTGTCAACATATTGTTACGGATTTCTTCAATCTGTTCTTTTGAAAAGCCTGTTGCTCTCATAATGACTACTGTATCTATTCCGTCACGAAGCAGGCTCTTAGCAATCTCTACATTAGTATCATGCCGTTCATTTCGTTTGGCAATATTTACAGCCTCTAATTTCTCTTCTTCTAAACTCTGGAATACTTTCGTCATGCTCAAATACCTCCTTACTGACTTCGCATAGTCTCTGTCTATAAATTTATCACTGCTCACCAAAATACCAGTGATAACAAATACCTGTGTGTTTTCATCTTCAATCTGTTTCGCCAAATCTACTACTTGCTCAATCACTTTCTGCTTCACTTCTTTGCCTTTCTTTGCAAGTGGAAGAATGATAAGCAGCATAAGTTCCTTCTCTGACAAAGTTTCATTGTTCTCCAGTTCTTTTTAACAGATTGGTTTTTGATGATGTAGTGGAAACTGTTATTGAAAAAATTACAGTTGACACAATGGACGATAAGTCCGCCAAAAATAGTATTACCGTAGAGAAAAAACAGAAATCGGCTACATTTTCATTCTGTATACCGATTTCTATTTCTTTTTTATATTCTATTCATTCATATTGGCCAATTTTGCGCTTTGATCCGCTGCGATCAGACTGTCAATTACTTCATCCAGGTCTCCATTCAAAATCGTATCCAGTTTATGAAGTGTCAGCTTGATCCTGTGATCTGTCACACGTCCCTGCGGGAAGTTGTAAGTTCTGATCTTCTCAGAACGATCTCCTGTTCCAATCTGGCTTCTTCTCGCCTCAGCTTCTGCGGACTGCTGTTTTTCCAGTTCCAGTTCATACAGTTTGGAACGGAGCAGACGGAATGCTTTTTCTTTATTCTGCAACTGTGATTTTTCTGTCTGACTGTAGATCACAATTCCTGTCGGATAGTGGGTCAGACGCACTGCAGAGTCTGTTGTGTTTACACATTGTCCTCCGTTTCCGGATGCCCTCATGACGTCTATACGGATATCTTTTTCATCGATCACAACGTCCACATCCTCTGCCTCCGGCATCACTGCCACTGTGATCGTAGAGGTATGGATCCGTCCGCCGCTCTCTGTTTCCGGCACACGCTGTACACGGTGTACACCACTCTCGTATTTCATACGGGAGTATGCTCCCTGCCCTGTGATCATAAATACACACTCTTTGAATCCGCCGATTCCATTTTCATTGAGGGAGATCATCTCTGTTCTCCATCTGCGGCTCTCTGCATAATGTAGATACATCCTGTATACTTCCGCAGCAAAAAGTGCAGCCTCGTCACCACCGGCACCGGCACGGATCTCCACGATTACGTTTTTATCATCATTCGGGTCCTTTGGAAGCAACAGGATCTTTAATTCCTGCTCCAGCTCTTCCACTCTGGCTTTGGACTCATTCAGCTCTTCCTTTGCCAGCTCGCGCATCTCTTCATCAGATTCTTCTTCCAGCATCATCAGGCTGTCTTCTATATTCTGCTTACACTGTTTATACTCATTATATGCCTCTACGATCGGAGCAAGATCACTTTGTTCTTTCATCAGCTTGCGGAAACGCTCCGGATCATTTGCAACACCGGGCTCCTGAAGCTCGCCCATGACTTCCTCATAGCGGATCAATAAATCCTCCAATTTATCAAACATCTTTTTCCTCGTCCTTTCTATTACTCATCCTACCTATCATACACGCCAAAGACCACCCGGTCAAGACCTGCCAAATCCTTTTTCACGCTTACGCCAGTATATCCTGCCTGTTCCATCAGATTTTTGACATCCTCACCCTGATCAGAACCGATTTCAAACAAAAGCCATCCCTTCTTTTTCAGGTATGCAGGTGCCTGTTCAATGATCCTCCGGTAAAAATACAGTCCATCTTCTTTTCCGTCCAGCGCAAGATACGGATCATGGTCTTTTACTTCCTCCTGCAGTGTTTCTATCACAGAAGTTCTGATATACGGCGGATTGGATACAACCACATCATAAGTTCCCTTTACATTTTCAAACAGGTCACTCTCCAGAAACTCTGCATCGATCTTCAGCTTCTCAGCATTTTTCTCTGCCACACACAGCGCTTCTTTTGAAAGATCCACGCCAACACCTGTCACTGTTCGGGGTCTTTAATTCATGCAGGAGACTCAGAAGGATACATCCGGAACCGGTGCACATATCCAGGAGTCGGATTTCTCCCATCTGTTCCTGTTTGCACACATCCAACGCTGTTTCCACCAGTACTTCTGTATCCTGTCTCGGGATCAGCACGTGTTCGTTGACCAGAAATTCCAGTCCCATAAACTCCTGAACACCTGTCAGATGCTGAAGCGGAATCCGTGTACTTCTCTTTCTGATCAGCTCCAGATATTCTCGCTCCTCCTGATCGTGCATCGGGTGCTCCGGCTCCATATAATAAGAAGCCTTTGTAATTCCGGTCACATGTTCCAATAAATACCAGGCGTCCAGATCATACTCTTCCACGCCGGCTTTTTGTAAGCTCTGCGCTCCTCTTTTCCAGGCTTCCTTCCAGGTCATAAGGCACATTCCTCCTGTGTACACTTGTTTTCCCCAAAAGATTCCTCTGTCTTAGAAAAATTTTCTTCCAGATACGCCTTCCAGTCGAATACCTCTTCCACTGCCCGGATTGCCACTTCGATCATACTGTCATCCGGTTCTTTTGTCGTCATCATCTGCACCCACATTCCCGGTTTGCTCAAAACATTGACCACAGGATTTTCACTGCTTCCCGCCAGACGGATGATCTCATAAGAAACTCCCGCGATCACCGGCATCAGCGCAATCCGGATTCCTACTTTTAAGACCTGCGATTCTGCTGTGATAAAAAAGCAGAAAATAATACTGACGATCATAACAAAAAAGAGAAAACTTGTCCCGCAGCGCTTGTGCTGTCTGGAGCTTTTTCTTACATTTTCAACCGTAAGCGGCATTCCATGTTCAATACAGTTGATACACTTGTGCTCTGCCCCATGATACATAAACGTCCTCTGAATATCCTTCATTCTGGAGATCAAACCAATATACAAAAGAAAGACTACCATTCGGATCACACCTTCCAGCGCAGTAAGTACCCCTCTGGACGAAATATAATTCTTCAAAAGATCACTCAGGAAATACGGGAGGACCATAAAAATCCCGACCGCTGCCACGATAGAAAATGCCACCGTAAAGCCCATCATGATCTTTTCTTGTTTTTCCTGCTTTTGCGCCTCTTGTTCAGTAAGAACTTCCCCCTCTTCTTCCTCGAAAAAGCTGGCCGAATAGGTCAGAGTTTTCATTCCCAGCACGAGCGAATCGATAAAATTAAAAATTCCCCGGATAAACGGCACTTTATATACACCCTGCCAGGGGATGATGCCTTTGTATTCTTTGACGCAAACCTCGATCTGCTGATCCGGTTTTCTGACAGCCACTGCATACCGTGTCTTATTTTTCATCATAATGCCTTCCAGCACTGCCTGCCCGCCTATATTTGATGACTTCATACTGCCCTCCTGTTTTTCTGTATACGAAAAACAGGCTGAGATACATTCACCTCAGCCTGCCATAGTCTTTTCCTATTTAATACCATATTTCTTGTTGAACTTGTCAACACGTCCGCGAGCCTGAGCAGCTTTCTGCTGACCTGTATAGAATGGATGGCATTTGGAGCAGATTTCTACGTGGATGCTCTCGTTTGTAGATCCTGTTACAAATGTGTTTCCACAGTTACAAGTTACTGTTGCCTGATGGTACTCTGGATGGATTCCTTCTCTCATGATTTTCACCTCTCTATTTTAAAATATTATTCTAATCTCTAAACAGCTACACCATAATAGCATAGTTTTTTCTGTTTTGCAAGTTTTTTCAATAAGAAAACTTTATCTTTTTTCAATTTTTAATTTTTTGCTGCTTTTTCTTTTCCAATCAGGAAATACGGAACTGCCAGGAACAAAATACCGCCCACCATATTTCCAATGGTTACAACAGCCAGATTATAGGCATATCCGCCGATGCTGATATCGTACTGTGTCGGATTCAAAAGACCGATCATCATCAGAGACATATTTGCCACACTATGTTCAAATCCTGCTGTAAAAAATGTGATCAGACACCAGAACGTCATAATCAGCTTTCCTGTTTCTGTTTTCATTTTAATTCCGCACCACACTGCCAGACATACTAAGATATTACAGAGTATTGCCCGCATAAACAGCGGCAGCGGTTCTACAGACATCTTCATCGCTGTAGTATCTGCCATGATCGCCTGTACGCTTCCTGTACAGAGTCCTGTCAGAGAGTACATTCCTGCTACCAGAACAGAGCCTGCCAGATTCCCGAGCCAGCAGGTCACCCACACTGTCACAGAATCCTGAAATGTCACTTTCTTCTGAAACATCCCAACAGCCATCACAAAATTACTTCCTGTAAAGAGCTCTGCTCCTGCCATCAAAACCAGACTGAGGGCAACGCCAAAGCAGCCTCCCATAATAAACTTCACACCCGGCACGCCGCCTTCTTTTAACATTCCACCTGCTGTAAATGCCAGAAGAACGCCAAATCCAACAAACATTCCCGCCAGCATCGCTGAGATGAAGTATGCTCCTGTCTGCTGCCGCAGGAACTGGATTTTCTTTTTGGCTGCATTTCCTGCCATGTCAATTTCTTCACGAAACATCTTGATTTCCTCCTCAGTTTCTCATCATTCAAGTATTCTTGAACATCCCGCATTTTGTCACATTTTGCAGGACACCAACCAGAATATAATATCTGTTTTGTGAGTCAGAATCAAGTATTTTCTTTCGTACAAGAGTGATTTTAGATAAATTTTTGACGAATTACTGTCTGCACCAGCTCGGCATTCGTTCTTGTCCGCGAGAACATATTCAGCAGATTGTCCACTGCTTCATCTGCTTTCATGCCATTCATTGCCTTTCGGATGATATAAACTGCATCCTGCTCTTCTTTATTAAGCAGCAGATCTTCTCTTCTGGTTCCGGATTTCGGAATATCGATCGCCGGGAACACTCTCTTCTCCTGAAGTTTTCGATCCAGCACCAGCTCCATGTTACCGGTTCCCTTAAATTCTTCATAAACAACATCGTCCATCTTGCTTCCCGTTTCCACAAGTGCTGTTGCCAGGATCGTAAGGCTTCCGCCCTCACGCATATTTCTTGCCGCACCGAAAAACCGCTTCGGCATATGCAGTGCAGCCGGATCAAGACCGCCGGACAAGGTTCTTCCTGACGGCGGCACAGTCAGGTTGTACGCTCTTGCCAGACGGGTGATACTGTCTAACAGGATCATAACATCTTTTCCATGCTCTACCAGACGCTTCGCACGCTCGATCACCATCTCGGATACTCTCTTATGATGTTCCGGCAGCTCGTCAAATGTAGAGTAGATTACTTCCACATTTGGTCCCGCGATTGCTTCCCTGATATCGGTTACCTCCTCCGGACGTTCATCGATCAGAAGGATCAGAAGATGCATGTCCGGCTCTCTTTTCTGAACAGAGAGTGCCACTTCTTTGAGAAGGGTTGTCTTACCGGCTTTCGGAGGTGATACGATCATTCCTCTCTGTCCTTTTCCAATCGGAGAGAGCAGATCTACGATCCGCATTGCAGTCGTTGCTCCCGGTGTTTCCAGCGAAATCCTCTGATTCGGGAAGATCGGAGTCAGATCCTCAAAATTATGGCGCTTTACTGCTTCTGCCGGACGCAGCCCATTGATGGTCGACACGTACAAAAGTGCACTGAATTTTTCAGACTGTGTTTTAATCCTCGTATTTCCTGTGATGATATCTCCCGTCTTCAGATTGAAGCGCCGGATCTGGGATGGTGACACATATACATCATTTTCACCCGGAAGATAGTTTTCACACCGGATAAATCCATACCCGTCCGGAAGCACCTCTAAAATTCCGTTTGCAGTACGCCCGCTGTCAAGCTGTTCGATATCCGTTCCCTCTTTTTTCTCTTTCACTTCTTCTTTTGCCTGTGCGTTGGCCTCTTCCTGTTTCTCTTTGTCATCCTGCGCCAGCATTGCTTCGATCAGATCTCCTTTTTTTAAAGTGGAAATTCCTTTCATCTTTCTTGCCTTTGCCAATTCCCGCAATGTAGCGAGCGGTAACGATTCATATTTTTCTCTTGTCATAATTACCTGCCTTTCTCAAAATTCACTTTTCATTTATTCATTTTACTTTCAATCTCTTGGGGATCTTTGTCTGAACTGACTTAACTTGAACAATTTTGTAAAGTTTGTTTTTTATTATAGCGCATCTTTTCCAAAAAAGAAAGTTTTTTTGAAATCTTGCACCGTTTCCTTAACAGTGTTATGATTATGGAAGAATGTGTTCTGCACAGGAAATCTAAGAATCAGCGAGGTAAAAACTATGACAAACAGCAAAAAAGCATTACAGATGCACGAACAGTGGAACGGAAAACTGGAAACTGCAGCCAAAGCACATGTCAATTCCAGAGAAGATCTGGCAATTGCTTACACACCGGGTGTAGCCGAGCCTTGTAAGGTGATCGCAAAAGATCCGGAAGCTGCTTACAAATATACAATCAAATCCAACACCGTAGCCGTAGTTTCTGACGGAAGTGCGGTTCTGGGACTTGGCAATATCGGAGCCCTGGCAGCCATGCCTGTTATGGAAGGAAAAGCAGTTCTTTTCAAAGAATTCGGCGGTGTCAATGCCGTTCCGATCTGCCTTGACACGCAGGATACAGAAGAGATTATCAAAACCGTTGTCAACATTGCACCTGCATTTGGCGGAATCAATCTGGAAGATATTTCTGCACCGCGTTGTTTTGAGATCGAAGAGCGCTTAAAAGAGCTTCTGGACATCCCTGTCTTTCATGATGACCAGCACGGAACTGCCATTGTTGTCCTTGCCGGTATCATCAATGCTCTCAAAGTTACCGGAAAGAAGAAAGAAGACTGCCGCGTTGTCGTAAACGGTGCAGGTTCTGCCGGAGTTGCCATCACAAAACTGCTTCTGACCTACGGATTTGAACATATTACAATGTGTGATATCAACGGAATCATCAGCAGCGCATCACCGAACCTGAACTGGATGCAGAAAAAGATGACAGAAGTGACAAACCTGGAAAACAAAACCGGTTCTCTGGCAGATGCCATGTGTGGAGCTGACATTTTCGTCGGTGTCTCTGCTCCTGGTATCGTCACAAAAGAGATGGTCGCATCCATGAATTCCGACGCCATACTCTTTGCCATGGCAAATCCGGTGCCGGAGATCATGCCGGATCTTGCAAAAGAAGCGGGTGCACGCGTTGTTGGAACCGGACGCTCTGATTTTCCAAATCAGGTCAATAACGTTGTCGCTTTCCCGGGAATTTTCAAAGGAGCGCTGGAAGGGCGCGCCACACAGATCACGGAAGAGATGAAACTTGCTACAGCCAATGCCATTGCAAGTCTTGTTTCTGATGAAGAACTCAATGAAAACAATATTCTTCCGGAAGCATTTGATTCCCGTGTTGCCGACGTAGTCAGCAAAGCGGTAAAGGAACTGATCTGATCATGCGCTGGGGTGAAAAAAGATACCACTCTCTGGATTATGAATTAAAACAGATGTTCAAAGAAAAAGTTTACAAAATCGCCTTAAACGGCGGCATGACCTGTCCAAACCGTGACGGTCATGTCGGAACAGGGGGCTGCATCTTCTGCAGTTCCCAGGGTTCCGGCGATTTTGCCGGCTCTGCCAGACTTTCCATCGCCGAACAGATAAGACAGGGAAAAGCAGATATTTCTTCCAAACGTCCGGTGCACTCTTATATTGCCTATTTTCAGGCATTTACGAACACTTATGCGCCGGTGGAAACTCTTCGTGCCCTTTATATGGAAGCCATTGCTGATCCGGAGGTGAAGATTCTCTCCATTGCCACCAGACCGGATTGTCTGGGAGCAGATGTCCTCGCACTGCTCGATGAGATCAACCAGATCAAACCTGTCTGGGTGGAGCTGGGATTGCAGACCATCCATCCCGAAACCAGCGCCTACATCCGGCGCGGATATGAGCTTTCAGTATTTGAACAGGCAGTAAAAGAACTTCGCGCCATCGGCATCACGGTAATTGTTCATACGATTCTGTATCTGCCGGGTGAGACGAAAGACGATATGCTGGATACGATCCACTATCTCAATCATATGGATATTCAGGGGATCAAACTGCAGCTGCTCCATGTCTTAACCCACACAGACCTTGCAGCCGACTATGAAAAACACCCCTTTTATATTCCCGATATGCAGGATTATATTCAGTTTCTCGGCACCTGTATCGCACATTTGAATCCAGAGATCGTGATTCATCGCCTGACCGGAGACGGACCGAAAGACCTTTTGATCGCCCCTCTTTGGACAAGCAATAAAAGAACCGTATTAAATCAGCTTCACAGCCACCTGAAAGAACAGGATATCTGGCAGGGAAAGGAGTACTATGTCTGAAACTTATACACTGTATAAACTGATCGTATTGTACATGCTGGATAAAGTGGATTTTCCATTGACAACTTCACAGATTTCCGAATTTATTCTGGAAAAAGAATACACAACTTATTTTAAGCTTCAGGAAACACTCGCTGAAATGGAACATTCCGGACTGCTCCGCGTGGAAACGACACACAACCGTACTCTGTATCATCTGACAGACAACGGTCTGGACACCATCCAATACTTTAAAAACAAGATTTCCCCTGCCATTCAGCGGGATATTGATGAATTTCTCAAAGAAAAGAAGTATGATCTGAAAGAAGAGGTTTCTGTCAAGTCCGACTACTATCTGAACACCAACCATGAATATGAGGTCTGCTGTCAGATTGTAGAAAACGGCTTCAGCCTGATCGATCTGAAACTCACGGTTCCTACCGAATCAGAAGCTGAAGCCATTGCCGGAAACTGGGCTTCCCAGAGCCAGGATATCTATACCCTACTGCTCACGAAGCTTTTGTAAATGCTCTTTGATCTGTTTTTCATAGCCAAGATCGCCGGGTTCGTAGAACCTGGCGTTTTTGATTTCATCCGGAAGATACTGCTGTTCTACATAATGATTCGGATAGTCATGTGCATATTTATATCCGATCCCATGTCCCAGATTTTTAGAACCCTTGTAATGTGCATCCTGCAGATGTGACGGAACCGTGGTCTTATATTGCCGTACATTTTCATTTGCCGCAAAAATCGCATTGACCGCCGAATTACTTTTTGGCGCAGTCGCCACATACAGTACTGCCTGCGATAAAATAATCTGTGCCTCCGGCATCCCGATCCGCTCCACTGCCTGTGCTGCGGAGACAGCCACCGTGAGTGCCACAGGATCTGCATTTCCCACATCCTCTGCTGCACAGATCATGATCCTGCGGGCAATAAATTTGATATCTTCTCCTGCATACAGCATTTTTGCCAGATAATACACTGCAGCATCGGGATCAGATCCCCGCATACTTTTGATAAATGCGGAAATCGTATCATAATGATTGTCTCCGCCCTTATCATAGCGCACAACCCGCTTTTGAATACATTCTGACGCCACATCCAGCGTAATATGAATCTTGCCGTCCTCACTGCGCTCTGTCGTCAAAACACCAAGCTCAATGGCATTGAGCGCACTTCTTGCATCTCCGCCGGATACATCTGCCAGAAACTCCAGCGCATCCTCGTCGATTTCTGCATGAAAACTTCCCATTCCCTTATTCTCATCATAAACCGCACGTTTCAACAGAGTGCGAATATCTTCTTTCTCCAGAGATTTTAATTCAAATACACTGGATCGGGAAATCAACGCACCATTGACTTCAAAATACGGATTTTCCGTTGTTGCTCCGATCAAGGTAATGGTACCGTCCTCCACGAATGGAAGCAGATAGTCCTGCTGTCCCTTGTTAAATCTGTGGATCTCGTCAATAAACAGGATCGTTTTTTTGCGATACATTCCGAGCAGTTCTTTCGCTTCATTTACCACCTGCTCCATATCTTTTTTTCCCGCTACTGTGGCATTGATCTGCTTGAACTCCGCACTGGTCGTATGTGCAATCACCTTTGCAAGAGTCGTCTTTCCCGTTCCCGGAGGTCCGTAAAAAATGATCGATCCCAGCTTATCCGCCTTGATCGCACGATACAAAAGCTTGTCTTTCCCTATGATATGCTGCTGTCCTACCACTTCTTCCAGCGTCTGCGGACGCATTCTGGATGCCAGGGGAGATTCCTGTTCCTGTGTTTTTTCTCTCATATAATCAAATAAATCCATACTCTTCCTCCTGCCGGCTTCTGTATATTTCAGACACCGCTGATCTCGCGGATGACCTCTCCTGCAATCAAAAGCCCTGCCACCGGCGGTACAAAGGAAATGCTGCCCGGAAGTATACGGCGGGCTCCTTTGTCCTCTCCGGTCTCACGTCCGGACGTATCGACTGGTTTTTCCGGTGAATACAATACTTTCAGATGCCGGATCCCTCTTGCTTTCAGTTCCCGCCGCATCACTTTGCAGAGCGGACACATACTGGTCTTTGACAGGTCTGTGATTTCAAACAGTTCCGGATGCAGCTTGTTGCCGGTTCCCATACTGCTGATCAGTGGGATCTCCCTTCTCTGCGCCAGTTCCGCGATCGCCAGCTTTGCCGTTACCGTATCGATGGCATCAATGATATAATCCGGAGTTTCTTCAAACAATTCTTCCACATTATCCGGCAGTACAAAGGTCTCATAGGTCTTTACAACAATCTCCGGATTGATATCCCGGATCCGCTCCCGCATCACTTCCGTCTTCATCCGTCCGATGGTACTGTGATATGCGATCGACTGCCGGTTGATGTTCGTCAGAGAAACCTTGTCATTATCGATCAGGATCAGCCTGCCCGCACCGCTTCTTGCAAGTGCTTCGATACAGTGAGAGCCTACGCCGCCGACACCAAATACCATGACAGTCGCCTGCTTAAGTCTCCCCAGCCCTTCTTCTCCGATCAAAAGTTCTGTTCTGGAATATTCATTCATCTTATATATCTCCTCTATTTCTAAGGCAGAAGCAATCTGTCTGCCGTCACAAATTCAAATCCTTTTTCTTTCAGTCTGTCTATGATCTGCAAGGCCGCCTCCACAGAGGTTCCGTAACAGTCATGTAACAGAATCATATCATTTTCTTTTGCCTGCGTCACTACTTTGCTGACAATTTTCTCTGTATCTTTTACAGACCAGTCCAGCGGATCCACTGTCCACATAACCGGGATCATGGAAATTTTTGCGGAAAGTCCCTTTGGAAATTCTCCAAAAGGAGGTCTTACATATTCTACCGGATTTCCCGTGATCTTCTCGATCAGACGGTTCGTCTCCTCCAGCTCTTTGAGCGCTTCCTCTTCTTTGATCTTCGTCAGCTGAACATGATGATACGTGTGATTTCCAATCAGATGTCCGTCTCTTGCCATCTGCCTCACCAGCAGAGCATTGTCGCCTTTTTCAATATTCTCTCCGATCAGGAAAAACGTAGCATGCACATCCCGCTCTCTCAGCCCGTCCAGAAGTTTCTCTGTATACGCTGCACTCGGTCCGTCATCAAAAGTCAGTGCGATCTTTGGTCTGATTTCTTCTGTCTGCTCCACATCCGCACTCACAGACTGTACTTCCCTCTCTGCCGGAATATCCACAAACGGCTGAATCCCCAGCAACAAAAAACATAGGTAACTGTCAGCACTCTCCCCATCCATTTCCAACGCAATTGACTCACAATCCTTTTTTCTCGTTATTGCCAGTATATGCGGCTTTTCCTGAATTTATGGCATGTGATTCTTCCGGTACTGGGACGGACTCATCTGCATCTTCTTTTTGAATGCCTTGGAAAAATACAGATTATCTTCAAATCCTACCGAATACGCAATGGATGCAACGGAAAGCCCGGTCTCCCTGAGAAGATGGCATGCCTGACGGATTCGATATTCCGTCAGATATTCTTTTGGGGACTGCTTCTGATATGCTTGAAATGCACGAAAGAGATAACTTCTGCTGATCCCCGTATAATCCGCTACATCCTCCACCGTGATCGGATAGGAGTAACTGGATGCAATATAATCCTTTGCCCGCTCCACATAAACCTGCCGGAGGTCGTCTTTTTTCTCTTCTTTTTCCGCATAGTGAATAAACACGGACAGCATGGTATAAAGAGCTCCTGTCATAGCTGCTGCCGCTTCATATGTCGTTCCTCTCACCTGATAGATCTGCTCCAGCTGCCGCCAGATCAAATCTCCCGGAATCTTATCCCTTCCGATCACCGGCCGTTTTCTCGCAAAATCAGTTGCCCGTACCATCACAGCCGCATCGGTTCCCATAAATCCTGCCCATGCGTACTCCCACGGATCATCCGGATCTGCATAATACTTGACCTCTGTATCCGGATACAGAATAAAACTGTCTCCCTCTCCCAGATGATATACTTTTTTATCTGCCACATAGGTCCCCTTTCCCGAAATAATATGGTGGATACAATAATGATCCCGGATTCCCGGTCCCCACTGCTGCTCCGGTCCGCACTGCTGATATCCCACATTATAAACGGAAAGAGAACTCAGAAGATTATCTCCTACTTTATAGGAGTATTTGTATGTCTGTTCCACGCTCTTCTTTCCTTTCCCCAAATCTGTTCTTCGCCTCTATTATACAACATAATTCCATATATATGCACGTATTTTTTATAGACTTTTTTCAGTCTGATTTTTATAATAAACTTGTAAAAATACTCAGTCTCTATGGAAAGTGAGGAATCAACATCATGAAAGAACGTTTGATGAAAAAATTTGAAGAACTTTTCGGCAGCACAGAAGGTGCCGGTTTTTATTTCTCTCCGGGACGCGTGAATCTGATCGGAGAACACACAGATTACAATGGAGGACACGTATTTCCATGTGCGCTGACACTTGGTACATACGGAATCGCCAAAAAGCGCAGTGACCGTATCTTGCGTCTCTATTCTATGAATCTGGATCATCTCGGTGTGATCACTGCCACTCTTGACGATCTGACCAACAAGCCGGAATACAACTGGGCAAACTATCCGCTTGGAGTTCTCTGGGCATTAAAAGAAAAAGGATACTCTGTAGACTGTGGAATGGATCTTGTGATCTACGGAAATATTCCGAACGGTTCCGGTTTGTCCTCTTCCGCATCCCTGGAAGTTCTGACCGGAGTAATCGCAAAAGATCTCTGCGGATTTGATGCCTTAAGCATGACCGACATCGCACTGATCGGACAGTACTCTGAGAACAACTTCAACGGATGCAACTGCGGAATCATGGATCAGTTTGCAGTTGCCATGGGCAAAAAGACTGCGCGATCTTTTTGGATACCGGCACACTCTCCTATGAGTATGCACCGGTAGAACTGGAAGACGCCAAGATCATCATCACAAACAGTAAAGTAAAACACAGTCTTGTTGACTCTCAGTACAACCAGAGACGTCAGGAATGCAGCCATGCGCTCTCTCTTCTTCAGGAAGAACTGGATATCAACGCTCTTGGTGATCTGGACATCGATACCTTTGAAAAATTCAAAGAAGTGATCACAGATCCTGTAGAGCAGAAACGTGCGAAACACGCAGTTTATGAAAACCAGCGTACCATCGAAGCGGTATCTGCATTAAAAGCAGGCAACATCGAGCGTTTCGGCGAACTGATGAATCAGTCCCACATCTCTTTAAGAGATGATTACGCAGTATCCTGTGAAGAGATCGATATCCTGGTCGATCTTGCATGGCAGATTCCGGGTGTTGTAGGTTCCCGTATCACAGGCGGCGGATTCGGGGGATGTACCGTAAGTATCGTAAAAAATGACGCTGTCGATACTTTCATCAATACTATCGGACCTGCATATAAAGAAAAGGTCGGACACGAAGCCGAATTCTACACCGTTGATATCGGAAGCGGTGCACAGAAACTGGAGACTCTCTAAGAAAGAAGGAATTTATCCATGTTATATGAATCTATCAAAAAACTGGTACAGTACGGCATTGATACCGGACTGACTCCGGAATGTGAACGTATTTACACTACAAACTTACTTTTGGATGTATTCCATGAAGACAACTGGGAAGATGTCTCCTGTGATCTGACAGATCTTGTGCTGAAAGACATCCTTGCCGATCTCCTTAAGGAGGCTGTTACACGCGGCATCATTGAAGACAGCATCGGCTATCGTGATCTGTTCGACACCAGACTGATGAACTGCCTGCTGCCGCGTCCGGCTCAGGTTCAGAACGACTTCTGGAGACATTATCAGGAATCTCCGGAATCCGCCACTCAGTTTTATTACAAGTTCAGTCAGGACAGCGATTACATCCGCCGGTACCGGATCAAAAAGGACCGCAGATGGAATGTAGACACAGACTACGGAACACTGGATATTACCATCAATCTGTCCAAACCGGAAAAAGATCCGAAAGCCATTGCCGCTGCGCGCAATGCTTCTGTTTCGGCTTACCCGAAATGTCAGCTCTGTATGGAGAACGAGGGGTATGCAGGGCGCCTCGATCACCCGGCCAGAGAGAATCACCGCATCATTCCGATCACGGTCAATGACAGCAAGTGGGGATTCCAGTATTCTCCTTATGTCTACTACAATGAGCACTGTATCGTGTTCAACGGAGAACATACTCCGATGAAGATCGAGCGCCAGACCTTTGTCAAGCTGTTTGATTTTATCAAACAGTTCCCGCACTATTTCCTCGGATCCAATGCAGATCTTCCGATCGTAGGCGGTTCTATTTTAAGCCATGACCACTTCCAGGGCGGACATTATACCTTTGCCATGGAAAAAGCGCCTGTCATCCAGGAGTTTACTGTCAAGGGCTTTGAAGATGTCACAGCAGGCATCGTAAAATGGCCGCTCTCTGTGATCCGTCTGCAGTCTGAGGATGTGACCAGAGTGATCGACCTTGCAGACCACATTCTGCAGGCATGGCGAGGATATACAGATGAAGCTGCTTTCATTTTTGCTGAAACAGACGGACAGCCTCACAATACGATCACGCCGATCGCCAGAATGCGGGATGGAAAATATGAGCTGGATCTGACTTTGAGAAACAACATTACCACAGAGGAACATCCGCTCGGAGTATACCATCCTCACAAAGAACTGCATCATATCAAAAAGAAAATATCGGTCTGATCGAAGTCATGGGGCTTGCTGTACTCCCTGCACGTCTCAAAGATGAGCTGGAGCTGTTAAAGACTTATATTCTTGAGAAAAAAGACATCAGAAGCAATGAGACCATTGCAAAGCACGCGGACTGGACCGAAAGTTTCCTACCGTCCTATCCGGAGATCAACGCAGAAAATGTCACGCATATTCTGGAACAGGAAGTCGGAAAGGTCTTCTGTCAGGTCCTGGAAGATGCCGGTGTTTACAAATGCACAGACGAAGGACTCGCTGCATTTGACAGATTTGTTGAGACTTTATAAAATAGATTTCGGGAAACAGTGACTAAAAAGAACATCTCCGCAGAACTCAAAAGTTTTCATACTTTGCTTCCACGGGGATGTTCTTTTTCTTATTTTTCTTTTCTTATGTTTCGTCTTTTTCTTTTCACACTGTACCCAAATGTCCCGATCTTCTTCCCGAGAGACAGATACTCTCCATGCGAATATGCCATCAGTCCTGTCTTATTCAGCTCAAACTTATTCTTTTCATTCAAATACTGCTCATCAATCTGTACTGCCAGAACTTCCGCCAGAAACATATGGTGGCTTCCCAGTTTTTTCACTTCTGTAACTTTACATTCGATATTGACCGGACACTCTTCGATCACCGGTGCATACTGAAGCTTTTCTGCTTTTGCCGGTGTCAGATGTGCCTCTTTCCATTTGTCCACATCCTTTCCGGAACGTACTCCGCAATAATCGGTTGCTTTTGCAAGCTGCTCCGTTGTCAGATTGATAACAAATTCTCCACTCTCTTTTAACATATGATACGAATATCGCTCCGGACGGACAGAAATATAAACCATCGCCGGATTAGTGCAAATCGTGCCCGTCCATGCGATCGTCAGAATATTGCTCTTTCCGGACTTGTCCGCCGTACTCACCATCACTGCCGGGAGTGGATATACCATATTCCCGGCTTTCCATACTTGTTTTCCCATTTTTTGCTCCTTCTACTGCTGCAGTGCCGAAACCAGTGTCGGTACAAGCTGTTTCTTTCTGGACACCACACCCTTTAGCTCGATCATCTCCGGATTTCCTTTCAGATCAAACGCAGAGATCATCTTTTCTCTTGCTCCGTTTCCGGCGCATAAAAGTTCTGAAGATTCTGCGACAATATTGGTCAGCATAAAGAAGATCATATCCAGCCCCTGTGTCTTTCTTGCCTGTTCCAGATAAGCGGATACTTCTGTTTTGATCTCACGCAGCTCTTCTGCGCTCATAGAGCTGATCTGACCAACTCCAAAGTTGATATCGTTGACTGTAAACTGTTTGAAATCCAGGAAACAGATTTCTTCTGCTGTTTTTCCTTTCAGATTACTTCCTGCATTAAACATCTCCAGTGCCAGCTTCTCAATATCAATCCCTGCGATCTCTGCCAGTTTCCTCGCAGATCTTTCATCCAACGGTGTACAAGTCGGAGACCGAAACATCAGGGTATCGGAAATGATCGCCGAGCAAAGGAGTGATGCGATCACCGGCTCTACTTCTACTCCCTCTTCCTGATACATCTGATAAACGATCGTAGCGGTACATCCAACCGGCTGATTTCGGAAAAATACCGGACCCATCGTTTCAATACTGCTCAGACGGTGGTGATCGATGATTTCCAGAACCTCTGCTTCTTCCACACCGTCCACTGCCTGATTTTTTTCATTGTGATCCACCAGGATCACCTGTTTTCTGCGGCTGTTGAGCAATCTTCTTCTGGAAATAAATCCCAGGAAATTGCCTGCCTCATCCAGGATTGGGAAGTCACGGAATCTCCTGCGTGCCATCACATCTTTGACATCATCCACATAGTCATCCATCTGGAAAGAAACGATCCCCTCTCTTGTCATAAACTGCTTCACCGGAATACTCTGGTTGATCAAACGTGCGACCGTGAATGCATCATGCGGAGAAGAAATGATCACGATTTCTTTTTCTTCTGCCTGTTTTAAAATCTCTTCTCCTACACGTGCTCCGTTACACACCACCATACAGCTCACATTCAAATCGACGGCATGCTGCTGTGCCTCCTGGCGGTCTCCTAAGATCACCAGATCATTTTCTTCCACAAATTCCGACATCAGCTTTCGGCTTGATGCAAGAATCCCGACTTTTCCGTTCAACACATAGCTGTGTGGATTTCCTGCAATGATGGTTCCATCAATGGTCGATGCAATATTCCGGTACTGCGTCCTTGCCTTGGAGAGAATCCCGCTGTCATACACATCCATGTAAGAAGTCGCGATATCTCCAATGGTAATCAGACCTTCCAGTTTGCTGTCCCTTGTCACAGGAAGCGTCTTGATATTCAGCTCTTTCATAGATTTCCACGCACTCTTGATGGAAACACTTCCCTTGATTCCTTCAATGTTACGCAGTTCTACATCTTTGACCTGCACTCTTAAGTCCGACAACAGCTTCGGTGCCTCAACCTGAAAATGATCCAGCACATACTGCGTCTCTTCATTGAGCTGTCCCGCTCGCCTTGGACTATAATCTTCTCCCGTGATCTTAGATTTCAAATCAGCATAGGCGATCGCAGAACAAATCGAATCTGTATCTGGATTTTTATGCCCTACTACATACACTTTATTATTACTCACTCCGTTATTCATATCAATCCAAACTTCCTTTGCTTATTTTCTTCTATAGTGGTTATTGGTGTGAACAGTAACCTATATGTAGCTTGCCATTTTTTCCAGATTTCGTCAACCCAAATTTCAAGATTCCGTGTCTTTTTGATAAAACATATGCTATACTGTCTTTAATGCAAAGCAAAAATCTTCTGTTTTAAGAGATTTTTGTTTTAAAGTTTTAGAAAGTCGAGGTGCAGCGATGAGCGAAGAATTAAGAACAGAAGAATTACTGACAAACGAAGGACACACAGAGACAATGGCTGATTACGAAGATCATTTTGACGATGCCAATCCATGGAACAGGGTTTTGGAATATATGGAAAAGAAAACGATCCTCCCTGTTAAGATCGAAGGAATCGTAAATGGCGGTGCCATTGCCATGGTAGAAGGACTGCGCGGATTTATTCCGGCATCCAAACTCTCCCTTTCTTACATTGAAGATCTGGAGACTTACCTGCTCAAAGATGTGGAAGTTCAAGTGATCGATGTAGATCAGGCAGGCAACCGGCTTGTACTGTCCGCCCGTGAGCTTCTCAAAGA
>ENA-OQJB01000311-OQJB01000311.1-human-gut-metagenome-genome-assembly--contig:-NODE-311-length-27270-cov-4.630034_pt1 | contig 27270 bp, 28 predicted proteins | sample MGYA00242599_ERZ504765 | MGnify/ENA primary metagenome ERZ504765 (study PRJEB26092, sample SAMD00036354) | human gut metagenome | host: Homo sapiens | study: EMG produced TPA metagenomics assembly of...
AAAAACAGCCGGATTTTACCCGACTGTTTTCTCTTTAATTCTTTTATACTGACAAATAAATCCTACCGGATTTCCACAACGGTATAATCTTTCTCTTCCACTGCCTTTTTCAGTACTTCATCAGAAACCTCCGAGCGCAGTGTCACAACCGCTGTGCCTTTCTCATGGCTTACTTCTGCCGCTTCCACCTCTGCAAGTGCCTCCAGTGCTTTCTTTACAGACGCCTCGCAGTGTCCACACATCATTCCTTCAATTTTCATTGTTTTTTCCATTGTCATTTCCTCCTGTTTCTTTCTTGTTTTTATTTTTCGATCTCTTGTGGCGTCCTTCATACGGAACCAGTTGAGACGAAGTGCATTGGTAACAACACAAACGCTGGACAAACTCATTGCCGCCGCTCCGAACATCGGATTTAATTTCCATCCAAACAATGGATACCAGATTCCGGCTGCCAGCGGGATTCCGATGACATTATAAATAAATGCCCAGAATAAATTCTCATGAATGTTGCGAAGTGTCGCACGACTCAGTCGAATCGCTGCCGGAACATCCGTAAGTCTGCTCTTCATCAATACCACATCTGCAGCATCTATCGCAATATCTGTTCCTGCTCCGATCGCAATTCCCATATCTGCTCTTGTCAGTGCAGGAGCATCATTGATACCGTCTCCGACCATGGCTACTTTTCCCTGATTCTTCAGTCTGCGGATCACTTCTTCTTTTCCTTCCGGCAGTACCCCTGCGATAACTTCGTCCACTCCAGCCTGCGCTCCGATGGCACGGGCTGTCTGTTCATTGTCACCTGTAAGCATGACCACCCGGATTCCCATATTCTGCAGTTCCTGCACTGCCTGGGGACTGTCTTCTTTGATCACATCTGCAACTGCGATCATCCCCAGAAATCTTCCGTTTCTGGCAAAGAATAACGGGGTCTTTCCCTGATCTGCCAGTTTTCTCGCCTCTGCCTCCACATTTTCTGATACTTCAGCATGCTGGCGGATAAAGTTCAAATTTCCTCCGGTCAGATTCTCTCCATCATTCAGCCCGGAAAGTCCATTTCCCGGCACTGCCTGAAATTCACTCACTTCGATGCCATCTGGCACTTTCTGCTCCTTTGCATAGGATAAAATTGCTTTTGCCAGCGGATGCTCACTTTTCTTTTCCAGAGCATACGCAATCTCCAGCAGTTCTTCTCTTGCAATTTTACTATCCGGAATAACATCTGTCACTTTCGGTTCCCCGCTGGTAATCGTTCCTGTCTTATCCAGCGCCACGATCTGAACTTTTCCGGTCTCTTCCAGAGAAACCGCTGTTTTAAACATAACACCGTTTTTTGCACCTTTTCCGCTTCCGACCATGATCGCTACCGGAGTGGCAAGACCAAGCGCACATGGACAGCTGATCACCAGAACAGCAATTCCTCTTGCAAGCGCAAATCCCACACTCTCTCCTGCCAGCATCCATACGGCAATGGTAATGACCGCAATCACGATTACAATCGGAACAAAGACTCCGGATACTTTGTCTGCAACTTTTGCAATCGGCGCCTTGGTTGCTGCTGCATCACTGACCATCTGGATAATCTGGGACAGTGTCGTGTCCTCTCCCACACGGGATGCCTCACAACGGATATACCCCGACTGATTGAGTGTCGCAGCAGAAACAATGTCTCCTGCTTTTTTGTCTACCGGAATACTTTCTCCTGTAAGCGCCGATTCATCAATCGCACTGCTTCCTTCCAGCACAATACCATCCACGGGTATATGCTCACCCGGGCGAACCACAAACACATCCCCTTTTCTCACCTGCTCGATGGAAACTGTCTGTTCCTGCCCGTTCCGGATCACAACCGCCGTCTTTGGCGCCAGGCGCATCAGGCCTTTTAAGGCATCTGTAGTCTTTCCTTTGGAACGTGCCTCCAGCATCTTACCGACAGTGATCAATGTCAGAATCATCGCTGCAGATTCGAAATAAAACTCATGCATATAAGTCATCACGCCTGCCATATCCTGACGCATCTGTGCATCTGTCATGGCAAACAATGCATAGGTGCTGTAGCCAAATGAAGCGCCTGCTCCAAGTGCTACCAGCGTATCCATATTAGGCGCGCCGTGCAGCAGACTTTGAAATCCACTGACAAAAAACTTCTGATTGATGATCATCACACATCCTGTCAGCAAGAGCTGTAAAATTCCCATTGCCACATGATTCTCTGCCAGAATCCCGGGAAGCGGCCAGTTCCACATCATATGTCCCATCGAAAGATACATCAGCGGCACAAGGAAACAAAACGATAAGATCAGCCGCTTTTTTAAGACCGGAGTCTCTTTATCTTTCAGAAATTCCTCTTCTGCATGTTCTGCCGGCTTTGCGGTATTCTCTCCCTTTACAGAAGCTGAATATCCCGCTTTTTCCACTGCTGCAAGAATGTCTGCTTCTTTCGCATCTCCCTCCACGCCCATGGAATTCGTCAGAAGACTGACTGAACACGAAGTCACTCCCTCAACTTTGGAAACTGCCTTTTCCACTCTTGTACTGCATGCCGCACAGCTCATTCCGTTCACATTGTATTGCTTCACAATATCACCTCACTTTACTTCATCAGTTTTTGAAGCGTTGCTACTAACTCTTCCACTGTCTCTTCTTTTCCCTGACGGATATCCTCTGCCACACAGGTCCGGATATGATTGCCAAGCAGCACTTTACTAAAGCTGTTCAACGCCGCATTAACTGCTGAGACCTGGATCAGAATGTCCGTACAATACGTATCACTTTCTACCATTTTTTTGATTCCCCGCACCTGACCTTCAATCCTGTTCAGACGATGGATCAAATCTTTATATTCTTTTTCTGTGCGTTCTTTTGTCTTTGTTGTATGACAGCACTCTCTTTTTTCTTTCCATTTCTTTCACCTCATTTCATACACGCATTATATACCCTTATGGGGTATATTTCAAGTAAAATTTTATAGCAATTTTTTTCTTTCCGCATTATAATAATTTTACATTGTTTTCAATCATCAAAATAAAACAGCCGGGGAAAGAACCATTTCTGATTCCTTCCCCGGCTATTTTCTTTTCATATTATTCATAGTCTTTCACAAGAAACATCGGCTTGATCGCCATGACCTCATCGTATTCTTCCTGCTCAAGCTCCACACTGGAATTCATTGCTTTCAAATCCTGCTTCAGCAATTCCAGAGCTTCTGCCACAGACCGTGTCCGTTCTTCTGCAATAATATCAATCATTCTTCGAAGTACTGCCGGATGTGCATAACACGCCGGAAGAGGAAACTTCGGATATTCTGCAATGTAGCGATACATCGCTTCTGTCGCCTTCTTCAGCCTGTCTTCCACATACCGCCTGTTATTGCGGGCAGTAGGAAGAACATTCGCACTGGAGAAGAAAAAGATGGCGGCCAGTCCGAACAACAGAAAATAAATTCCGAATCCCGCTTTTGTGACCAGCGCATAAATCCCGTAAACCAGTGCCGCAATCCCCATCAGGGTAATGAAAAGCGCTGCCCATTTATAAGCAGGATTGCTCTTATCATAGGTTCTTTTTCTCTTCGCACAGCTGCTCAGTTCCCGATATAACTCAGGTCTTTTTTCCAAAAACTGCGCACATTTTTCTAACCATTGGATTTCTTCCCGCGCATCCGAAAAAGCAATCCTTGCTTTTTTCTGTTCAAGTATCCGCTGTTTCTCCAGCAGTTTTTTTTCTGCCTGCACGCTGTGCACCGGCATCTCGGGACGGATACTTCGGATATGGTCAAGCAGTGCATCTACCTGCTCTTCTCTTTTGAAAATACACTGCTTTTCCTCTCCGCCGTCATACTGCACGACTAGATATGGAATCGTGGCAAACATTCCTTTTCCCGAAAAACCGCCTTTACTCATGGCTACTCTTTTAAATACTCTTGATACCGAGTCCAGAGCTACATAATATCTTCTGTCAAAGTAAAAGCTGTTCAGATAAAGAGCCTTTTGACCCACTCCACAGGGGCCGAATCTCCTGCAGTTCTTTTTATCCGCTTCCAGCTCCCGCTCTTCTATTTTCTGTCTGCCCAACTGCTTTGGTTTCCATATCATCTCGTGTCAGTCCTTTCTGTTTGTGTTTTATGAAAACACTTTATTTTGCTGCTTTCGCAGGTTTTCTCGTTGCATACAGGAAAATGGCAAGGAATCCTGCTGCCAGAATGATACCTGCCGGATACGCAACAGCTGTTCCCAGTCCCAGACATTCTTTCGCATAGAAGAAATATGTCATGGAGACTGCACTCATAAAGGTAGCCGGAACTGCTGTCAGCCAGTAATTCTTCTTCTCACGGAACAGATACATACTTGCTGTCCAGAGAACGATCATTGCCAGTGTCTGGTTGGTCCAGCTGAAATATCTCCAGACGATCGTATAATCCAGATGTCCGATAATAGCACCTGCACCTAACAACGGAACACAAAGCAACAAACGTTTGCTGTATTTGGACTGCTCGATCTTAAACCAGTCCGCCAATACCAGTCTTGCACTTCTAAATGCCGTATCTCCGGATGTGATCGGGCATACGATAACACCGATCATCGCCAGTGCAACTCCGATTCCTCCCATTGTCTTTGAGCAGACATCATAAATCGCTGCTGACTGGCCATTTGCAAGAATCGCGCTTAATCCTGTACTCAGACCGCCTGTCACTTCATACAATGCGCATCCTGCAGCAGCCCAGATCAGTGCGATCACACCTTCCGCCACCATAGCTCCATAAAATACAAAATGTCCCTGACGCTCTGATTTCATACAACGTGCCATCAGCGGTGACTGTGTAGAATGGAATCCGGAAATCGCTCCGCAGGCAACTGTGATAAACATAACGCTCCAGATCGGCGCACCGTCCGGATGCATACTGGAGAAGTTATTCCAGATTTCCGGGATCACAAACTCGGAATGTGTAAAGATTCCAATGATAACTCCTACCGCCATGATGATCAGGCAGATTCCGAATACCGGGTAAATCCGTCCGATGATCTTATCAATAGAAATAAATGTTGCGATAAAATAGTATGCCAGAATGATCCAGAGCCAGAATTCTGTACTGGCAAGAATTCCGCCGATTCCGCCCTCCTTGAACAATGTCACGATCAGACCTGCAGGTCCGACTGCAAACACAGTTCCTACCATAACCAGCAGAACCACACTGAATACACGCATCACATTTTTCATTGCATTTCCAAGGTAAATACCACAAACCTCTGAAATTGATGTACCATTATTTCTTTCAGAAAGCATACCTGAAAAGTAATCATGGACACCGCCTGCAAAAATCGTACCAAATGTGATCCATAAAAATACGATCGGTCCCCACAGGGCTCCCTGCATGGCACCAAAAATCGGTCCCAGGCCTGCAATGTTTAAAAGCTGCACTAAAAAGAGCTTCCACTGCGGCATTACCACGTAATCCACACCGTCATTGATTTTGACAGCAGGCGTCTCCCTGTCATCCGGTGCAAATGTGTTTTCTACGATCTTCCCGTAGACAAAATAGCCTCCGATCAACAGAAGCAGACATAGAAAGAAACTAATCATAGAAATCCCCCTCCTTCTCTTTAGAGAATTTTAATAAATTTATTTTTCTTTTATAATTATATGTTTATTTTAAACAATTTTCAATAGTTTCCTTCTACTTTTTATTACATTTTTTACATTTTCAAACCCGGAATTTTTTCTTAATCTCCCGAACGAACGATTTTCCACGAAAAACTACGATTCCGGCCAGCAACAGAATGCTGATTCCTGTACAAAGTAAAGACGGATACCGGATCCGGACTGCCCCTGCTGCCAGAAGAATTCCCGGAATACATCCAAAGGCGCCGATCTGAACAAGATAAAACAAATATTCGTTTTCCTCCAGCCTGCACACCCTTGCGACCACTGTCATTGCTGCAAGAATGACCAGCGATGCAAGCGGGAGTACAAAATCCACTGCCCATCCATGCCATCCGGTAAAAACGTCCCACAAAAGCCCCGCTGCCGATATGAGCAGAAGCTGCCACATTCCATTTTTCAGAAGGTTCCTGCGCTTTTTATAGCCTACCATTACAAACAGCCAGGTACAAAGTACTCCCCCGCTCACAAAGCCTGCCCACAAAAATCCGGAAGGAAGCATCAGATTGACCACCCAGCTGATCACAACCGCAGCAATACACAAAAACGTAAAAATCTGCATACTCTTCTGCATCAGTCCCAGCTTCTTTTCCTGATATCCGGGGAAGTCATTCTCTTGTTCTGTAACGTGAATCCCTTCCTCTTTTAAGATCCGCAGAAAATTCCGCTGGATATTATGACTCAGTATTTTCGAGGTGATCCCTACTCTCATTTTATCCCCGTAAGAGCAGGAGCACATCTGCAGTTTGTCCGTACTTGTAAAAAATCCAAACGAATCCACATAGGTCTCAAACACATCCGGAAGCTGGATTTTTCCGATATTGGAATAAATCGCGGAAATACTTCTCCCGCCAAGCGTCGTTCCAGCCAGCAAAAACAGGTTTTTAATCTCCAGAGGCACGGCCCGAAGCAGAGGATTTTTTTCCAGACGGACAAGCCGGTTCATATTGTCTGCAATCCGCTCTTTTACAAGTTCTGTTCGAAAGACATGCTGCAGATTCTGCAAAACTTCCTCAAATCTCGTATTTTCTTCAAACACCTGACCAGCTTCAATCCAACCAAAAAAGTTCGTCATGGAATAGGAGGGAAAATAATTTCTCAGATTCACCGGCACCATCAGAGTGACCGGCTTTTTCATCTGACTTCTCGGCATCTCCTCGTGAATCGCACAAAGCAGTGCGGCAGAGAGAAATACCGTGACTGACACCCCGTATGATTTTGCCTTTCTGTATACTTCTTTCGCGGAAAGAACCACCTCTAAAACAGACATCTCCTCCTGCTCCAGCCTTTCCCCCTTCAGCTGGAATGCAGGTCTGCTCTTTTTGACACTGCCATAATCTGATTTTGAATAATACTGCGAAAAGCTGTCTTCTTCGTGATCACTGGCTGTGGAAATCTCTTCTTCTGAAACAGGCGGAAACTCCACCTGTGGATAGCAAATCATCAGGTAATTCCGCACCAGTTCTTTTAAAAAATTCAGCGCTCCCGTCCCATCAGTCAGACAATGAAACACTTCCAGATTTATTTTCTTTTTATAATAAGAAACCTCAAACAGAAAGCTTTTCTGATCAGGCACATACAGTCCGCTGCAGGGCGGCCGATCTTCTGCCTTGACTTTTGGTTTTAAATTCCGCTGCTCCATATAGAACCAGAACAGCCCTTTCCTGAGAACCGAACAATACAGCGGATACTTTTCCAGCGTACATTCCACTGCTTTTTGCAGAACTTCCTCTATGACATCCTCTTTCAGTTCACAATACAGCCGGAATACCCTGGTATCTTTCTTCCCGGTTGCTGCCGGAAATGCCTGTGCTGCATTATCCAGCTTTCTCCACTGTGAACGTTTCTTTTTCTGCATCGTTACCCCTCCCGTAAAAAATGGTCAATATACGCAAAACTCTCTTCCACATGAAGTCTTGAAACTCCAAGTGCAAAATACCCGTGAAATGCCCCTGCGATTCGATAGCATGTCACCTTATTTCCGGCTTCTTTCAGTCTTTTGGCATAATCCTCGCCCTCATCTCTAAGCGGATCAAACTCTGCACTCAGCACCAGCGTTTCCGGCATATTTGTCAAATCTTCTGCAAGAACAGGCGCCACATACGGACTTTTTAAATCCTCCTGCTTCCCGATATAAAGCTGCAGATAGTCATGCATCTTTCCTCTGGTAAGCAGATATCCTTCTCCGTTCTCCCGAATCGAATCATATGCAGAATCCAGTGTGTAGCAGTTGTTTACTGCCGGGTAGACCAAAATTTGCTTATGAATTGAAAATTCCCCGCGGTCTCTTGCCAGCAGACACAACGCCGCCGCCAGATTTCCTCCGGAGCTGTCTCCCATAACAGAAATCTGTCCCGGCTCAATCTTTGGAAAGATTTTCCCCTGATACAGTGCCCTTGCAGCCAGATAACAATCCTCAAGCCCTGCCGGAAACGGATACTCCGGTGCCAGGCGATATTCTACAGATATGATGGTCTTGTCAACAGATTTTGATAGCATACTGCAGATTCTGTCATATGTTTCTACACTCTCTGTAGACCATCCTCCTCCATGGATAAAAAAAATCGCGGAGGAAATCTCTTCTTTCTGCCTTTTTGTCTCTTCTGATGGGAAATATAATCTCAAAGGAATCTTCCCACACTCTGTTTTTATCACAATATCTTCTTTCTCCACCCAGAGATGAAGCGGATCTAATTTTTTTAGATTTGCCAGTTTTCTGGCTGTATTTATCTCAATATTCTGGTTTGAAAATGCTGCCAGAACTGTCTGTATTACCTGATTCATAAATTGCCATTCTCCTGTTGTATTTCTGAGCTTTTATTATAGCACAGAAAAAGGCGAATGCCATCCTGACTTTCGCCATGGACAGCATCCGCCGTCATTTTTTCTGACCAGATACAAGCTTACTCTCCGAGAAAATAATGTCCGTATGCATCTGCCGCCTTGATTGCATCTGCCACTTTCTTCGGTGTCACTTCAAACGGCATATTGTGCAGAGTATCTGTCTCGGCACAGGCTGCCTCTGCCACTTTCATCAACTGTTCTTCCGTAATCTTACCTGCCCCCAGCTGTTCCAGTGTAACCGGAAGTCCACATTCGATGCAGAAGTCGATCACCTGCTGCAGCTCTTCTGACGGGATGTTCTCAAGCACCAGCTGTGTGATCGTTCCAAATGCCACTTTCTCTCCATGGTACATATGATGACATTCTTCGAGTACTGTCAGACCATTGTGAATCGCATGTGCTCCTGCAAGACCACCGCTTTCAAAGCCAATTCCGGACAGCAGTGTATTTGCCTCGATCACTTTTTCCACTGCTTCTGTACAGGCACCTGCTTCCAGTGCAAGCTTCGCCTTCACGCCTTCCTCCATCAGCGTATCAAAACACAATTTTGCAAGAGCCATAGCTGCCCCGGTAATCTTTCCGCCTGCACAGGATGCGGCATCTGATCTCTGACATGCTCTTGCTTCAAAATAAGTTGCAAGAGCATCTCCCATTCCGGCAACGGTAAGGCGAACCGGTGATTCTGCAATAATCTCTGTATCCATCATGACCATATCCGGATTGGACGGCAGGAACAAATACTCCTCAAACACACCTTCTTCTGTATAAATTACAGAAAGTGCGCTGCACGGTGCATCTGTAGATGCGATCGTCGGACAGATCAGAACCGGCGTCTTTTCATAATATGCCACTGCCTTTGCAGTATCAAAAATCTTACCTCCGCCGATACCGATCACGACATCACACGCTTCTTTTTTCACGATTTCTCCAAGACGTTTGATTTCTTTTTTACTGCATTCACCATTGAAGTAATCAAAAACATATCCACATTCTTTTCCTTCAAAGCTTTTCTCCACCATTGCTCCGATTCGCTTGTATCCGCCCTTGCTGATCAGGATCAGAGCCTTCTTTCCATAATTCTGAGCATATTCTCCCAGTTTTTTCATCTCTCCTGCGCCCTGCACATATTTTCCCGGGCTGATCAATACCTTTGCCATTGTCAATTCCTCCTGTCATCATTTGCTGTAATTCTTTTGTTAATATTTTATCACTAAATGCAGTGGAACGGCTACTGTTTTTCTGTTTTTTTATATTTTTCTGTTGCCAGTACATCACTATGGCCAAATAATTTTCTTCCATTCGGTATTTGAATGAACTATAATGATGATATGAATGATTTTGTGATTATCAGATGAAAAACGGAAAGCCGATTCGATAGATTTCAGTTTCTCTGTGAGCAATTCCGTGGAAATTTGACCCACAAATAACATGATTTAATTTTTCAGAAAAGGAGACAACTTATGAACATCCGCCCACTGATCCCAGAGGATTATCCTGTGATCGATTCTTATATGCAGGAGCTTCACGACCTTCATGTTCAGGGACGCCCTGATTTATTTATTCCTGCAAGTCACATTTATTCAGAAGCCGACTTCCGTGAAATAACAACCGACGGCAATCACATAGCTCTTGCAATGACAGACGACCATTTTATCGCCGGTTTTATCATTGCCGCGCTCCGGACCAAAAGCAATATGGTGACCGGAACACTCATCGCATATGTAGATGATATGTTTGTACACCCTTCTTACCGTGGTCAGAAAATCGCAACGACTCTTTTTCATGAAATGGAACGAAGAGCCAAAGAACTCGGAGCCGGAAGAATCGATCTGATGGTATGGGAATTCAATGAATCTGCACAGGAATTATACCGATCACTGGGTATGACCCCTCAGAGATATATTTTAGAAAAATTACTGTAATTAGGAGCACTGATTATCTGGAATGGTTGGAAGAGGATGATTTGTATCAGGAGTAAATCACTCCTGATACAAAAACTTTACAGACTCATATATTTCGGAAAAATCAATCTCACATTCCCCCTGGAATATTCCCACAGGTACACGATTTTCAAATCCATAGACAACCGGAAGTTCTTCATTTTCCAGATCATACACTACAATTTTTTTCTTATCCGGGTCGATAAGCCAGTATTCCCTGACTCCCGCTGCCGCATATTTGCTATGTTTGATATTCATATCAATTTTTCTTGTAGCAGGGGACAAGATTTCCATAATCAGATCCGGAGCTCCATACACATGTGTCGGAACTATTTTCTCACGGTCACATACCACCAAAACGTCCGGCTGTACCATTGTCTTTTCATCACAATCAAGCTGTACATCTACCGGTGCAGAAAAAACCATGCATGCTCCCTTCTTTTGGCTGATGAAAGCATGAAGCCGTACACTGATTTCCAAGCTGATCTTCTGATGAATAATTGTAGGCGCAGACATATCATAGATCACACCATCAATCAACTCTGCTCGTCTTTCATCCGGAAGTTGATAGTAATCCTCAAGAGTACACTCTCGACTTTTTTTTGATACTCCATATTCCATCTTCGATTCGCACACAAGAGAAGCTGATATTGTATTTGAATCAATCACATTCTCCTTAAATATCTTTTCCAGCTGTTGAAGTACATCCAAACTCCATTCCTTCTCATTGCCGCTAAAAATATTTTGAATGATTTCTAACGATATTCCTGATAATTCCGACAGTTGCTCACAACTATAACCCAGCTGTTGCTTTTTTTGTTTCATTTGCTCTACAGTCATGTTCACACCTCACTTTACAGATCATATTTTGTATCTCTCTTAATAATATAACACCTTTTATGATTCCTCTGCAAAGCTAAAGTGCCGTACACTACGGTTTAAAATTCATCATTCATTCTTATATTCATATGATTCACGATAACCTTCCAGATATTCCCGGACCTTACGCACCGTCTTCGGACTCTTCCCACCGGAATTCATTCCAATCACGACACCGTCTTTTTCAGTCACTGCAGGAAAGTAAAAATCACACAGGGATTTGTCATCTGCAGTATTTACCAGAATCTTACGCATTCTGCACGCACTTACGATTTTTTGATTCAGCTCTCGGTCATCGGTCGCAGTCAGCACAATGTCTGCCCCATTCAAAAAATCAGATGTATCTTTCAGATCTTCTTCCAAAACTTTTCGAGAACTCCACACTGCCTGGGGCACTTCCTTTTTTTCCTCTTCTTTCAGAATGTCCTTCATTTCATCACAGATCTCAGGCGCTGTCACCTCAATGTGCTCTGCAAATTTTAACAGCGTACGCACCCTTCTTGCCGCAATTTTCCCCCCGCCGATCACAAGAATCCTCTTTGTCGAAATATCCACAAACATCGGAAAATAATATCCGCCCATGCTCTTCTCTCCCTCGTCACTTCTTTTCATCCATCATATACAACAACGCATTGCAGATACATGCTGCGATATTGCTTCCGCCTTTTCGTCCTCTTGCCACGATATACGGTGTGTCGTTCAGTGACAGGATCAGTTCTTTTGACTGTACCACATTGACAAACCCCACCGGCACTCCAATGATCAGCTCGGGTTTTAATCTTCCTTCCTGAATCATCTCATACAACCGGATCAGCGCAGTCGGCGCATTGCCAATGGCAAAGATCAGTTTTTTATCCAGCTTGGCCGCACGCTCCATGCTGGCAACCGCGCGCGTTGTTCCCTGTTCTTTTGCCATGTTTGCAGTCTCTTCGTCAGACATAAAACAGCACACTTCGCCTCCGTACTGTGCCAGTTTTTTCTTGTTGATCCCTGATTTTCCCATCTGCGTATCGGTCACGATCCACGCTCCGTCACGGATTGCATCCATTGCCCTTTGAACTGCGTCTTCTGAAAATTTCAGACTCTTTGCATACTCAAAATCTGCGCTTGTATGAATACAGCGCTTTACGATCGGTTCTGTTCCCGGAATCAGACTGACCTCTCCCAGTTCTTGTGTAATGATCTCAAAACTTCTTTTTTCAATATCCTGCGGCAATACATTTTCCAACTCTGTCTTCATCTTTCTGTTCTCCTTCTCACTTGATCCTGGTCCCGATCCCGCACTGTACCCGATCTACCCGATCTGCACAGGCTGCAAGATTTGTACAGATTCTTCCCACAGCTTCTCTGTACTGTCTTTCAAACGCATCCACAGGAACCAGTCCGTATCCGACTTCCGCAGTCACTACGATCAGCTCAGGATTTTCCTGTAAAATCTGCTCTGCCAGATCCGTTGCATGCTCTGCTTTGTTTTCCCGGATCCAGCGCCTTACAAATTCTTCAAAATGAACAATTCCCGAACAGGAAAAAATGTCTTTCAGGTCGCAGGATGCCCCGTCACTCCACACAAGGTTTGGATATACCTGTTTTGCATAGTCTGTTTTCCCCTGATAAGCTCCTCCGATTACCATTTTCATCCCTTTTTCACCTCCACCGGTATTCCATAAACAACTTCTGTCACCTGATCTGCCATTTTTGCCATCCGGCAGTTGATCGTTCCCAGTACGCTTAAGTATTCCTGCATTTCTTCGTCAGCCGGAGGCAGATCACAAAACACTTCATTTGTGACTGCCACAAGTCCCCGGCAGCGTTTTTCTAATTCCCGGATTCCTTCAAGAACGGCTTCCCGGGTCCGTTCTTTTGCGCCTGTATCCAGATACAACTCATTTGCAGTCAGATTCGACATACATTCCAGAAGTACACAGATTCCCTCTTCTGTCGCATCCGCGCGAAAACCCGGCTCGGTCTGCACCAGCTTCTTAAGATCTGTAAAACATTCCAACGTCTCAAATCCTTTTCCATTTCGCATCTGTCTGTGGCGCAGGATCTTTTGTTCTGTCTCTTTCCCATAAGGGACCATGGTTGCAATATAATACAGATGACGGGAATTTGTCTTTTTTTGAGCATACAAATCTGTTCTTCTGCATATGCGGATTTCCCGCTCCCGCTTCCGCCTGTCACTACGTGAAACATTTCAGTCTCCTTTCACATCTGCATACCGGTATTCCAGTGCTCCGGTTGCCGGAATCTGACTCACTCCTGTGATATCCGGCCGAATCAGATTACAGCTTTTCATGGAAAACAAAGGAATGATATAAAACTGCTCTCCCACTGCCCACTGCTCTGCCTCATGAAGCAGTGCATTTCGTTTTACAGGATCCGTTTCCACATCAGAGGCTTCTACCAGACGGTCGTATTTTTCATCCCGGACTCCACTGCAGTTATACGTTCCATTTGACAAGAGCATAGACAAGTAGGTATACGGATCTGCAAAATCTGCCGTCCAGTTCATCCGGCAAAGATCAAAGTTCCCGGCTCTTCTGGTCGCATAATTGGTCTGTAATTCCTGCGCCTCCAGCTTGATCTCTATATTCAGATTCTGCTTGAGCTGCTCCTGGATCACCTGTGCCGTATCTGCATCTAATTCCAGAGACGGATATTTGTAGGTCAAAACAGGAAATCCTTTCCCATCCGGATATCCCGCCTGAGAGAGCAGCTCTCTTGACTTTTCCACATTTTCCTCAAACGGAGGATCTGCCTCTTCCACAAAATACTCCCCGGTCGTATTATTTTTCATACGCTTTGCCACGAAATTCACAGTCGGCTCTGTGTCTTCTCCTACCATTTTACAAAGATCCTCCCGGTTGATGGCAAGATTGATTGCCTCCCGCACACGCACATCATCCAGAGGCTTCACATCCAGATTCGGATAAATATAGCGCGTCGCGATATTGTCTGTCACTACCAGATCGTCTTTCCCCTGATACAGTTCCATGACGACAGAAGGAAGGGAGACTGCCACATCGACCTCTTTAGTCTCATAAGCACTTAACATTGCCTGCTGTTCTTCAAAAAAGCGATAGGTGATCCGCTCCAGATGCACCGCATCTGCATTCCAGTAACGCTCATTCTTTTTCAGGACAAAATATTGCTCGGGTACATATTTTTCCAGATAAAACGGTCCGTTTGACAGACTGGTCTCTGGATTTTTATCCCATCCGCTGCCTGTCTCTTTCGCATATTTACTGCAGGACGGTGTGTAGACCGGAAGACGCAAAAGCTCCAGAAAATACACACACGGCTTACTCAAATGAAAAATCAGAGTATTTTTATCCGGTGTTTCAACACCAAGGCTCTCCATATCAGCCGTTCCTTCATAAATTTCCTCTGCGTGTTCAATAGGAAACAGATAGTTCGCATATCCACTTCCACTTTTAGGATCCAGTGCCCGCACGATGGTATTTTTAAAGTCGGCCGAAGTCACCGGTGTTCCATCCGACCAGCAGGCCCCTTCTCTTAAATGAAATGTCCATTCTGTAGAATCCTCATTCACCTCATAGGACTGTGCCGCCCGGTATTCGATTTCTCCATTTTCATCAAATGTCAGCAGTTCGTCCAGTGCTGTGACCGAATAGGAAAGATAGGTCAGTGCAATATTTCCCGCCGGATCCATCCCTCCTGTTTCACTGTTTACTGCAATCGTAATTTCTTTTTGTACGTGCTTCTGTCTTCTTCTGATCCGAAGCATTGCACCCTGTTATCATGCCTGCCAGAATGCAGATACACATGGCAATCGCTGTCATTTTTTCTTCATGCTCTTCTCCATTCTCTTCTGTTCTCAAATCTGAGAAGTCATATGGTAATCCTTTGCACGCTTTTTGGTATGCGCTTCCGAATACAAAAAGCACCGCACTTCTCTTTCACCAAACCGATAGTTTCCAGGTTTTTCTTTGTGGCAGCACTCCATTGCATACCGGCATCTCGGTGCATATGGACAGCCGTTTTCTGTATCCTGAGAATGATTTCTCGTTTCCTTCAGGATCAGTCGTTTCTGTCTGGCTGCTTTCTTCGGATCAAGCGGCAGCATTGCTCGCAGCAGTTCTTTTGTATACGGATGCCACGGCTCCTCGTAAATCTCCGCAGTCAATCCCTGCTCTACCATACTTCCAAGATACATAACTCCCATCCTCTGGCTGATCCGTCTGACTACCTGCAGATCATGGGAAATAAACAAATAGGACAGCTGTGTCTTTCTCTGAATCTCTTCCAGAAGCTCCAGAAGCTGAGACTGCGTAAGGATGTCCTGCGAAGAAAACGATTCGTCACAGATTAAAAGCTCCGGATTTAAAAGTAATGCCCTTGCCACTGCAATTCTCTGACGCTGCCCTCCGGAAAGAGCCGCTGTCGTTTTTCTGACGTCGATTTTTTCCATCTGAACCAGTCCGAGCATTTCTGCCACACGTTTTTTCCCGCTCCTTTTTGGAGTCCTTTTTTCTGAATCACCAGAGGCTCCTCCAGGATCCGTTCCAGTGAAAATTCCGGATCAAAGGATGCCGATGTCTCCTGAAAGATCATCTGGATCTTCCCTTCACAGGAAAAACTGCCGCAGCTCGGAGGAATAATCCCTGTCAGCATTCTTGCAAGAGTCGTCTTCCCGGATCCGCTCTCTCCTACCAATCCAAAGGTCTCACCCTTATGAATCTCAAAAGACAGCGGTTCCACCGCTTCCAGAGATCTGGATTTTCCAAACAGGGAATTTTTTACAAAGCTTCTTCCCAGTCCCTGTGTCCTTAAAATAACTTCTCCGGTCCTTTTTTCTCCGGCACCTGATAAAGCTTTCTTGCCATGTCCGAGAGTTTTTTCGTATAAGGATGTACCGGTTCATAAAAAATCTGCTCCATACTTCCCTCTTCTACGATCCGCCCCTCTTTCATCACCAGCACCCTGCTGCACATGGAGGCGATCACACCCAGATCATGGCTGACCAGTACGATGGCTGTATGCGTCTCTTCTGCAATTTTTTTCAATAGATCGAGGATCTGTCTCTGTACGGTCACATCCAGCGCTGTGGTCGGCTCATCCGCAATGATCAGATCCGGATTACATGCAAGTGCGATCGCGATTGCCACCCTCTGCTTCATTCCGCCGGAAAGCTCAAACGGATACTGCTTCATTCTCTGCCCGGGATCTTGAATTCCCACTTCATCCAGAAGTGTTTCCGCCCGCTCTCTGGCTTCTTTTCCGGTACACCTCTGATGTGCCAAAATGGTCTCTGTGAGCTGCTTTCCCACACGGACCAGCGGATTTAAAGATGCCGAAGCATCCTGAAAGATCATTGCTTTTGTCCCGTGCTGCTTCAATTTTTCGCTGGTGATCTGTACCTGTTCCGGCAAAATCCCCATCAATGACAGCATTGCCGTGCTTTTCCCTGCACCGGAAGCCCCTGCGATCCCAAGCAGTTCTCCGGATTCTACCTGAAAAGATACCTTGCATGCCGGATTGGTGCTTCCCGGATACTGTACAGTCAGATTTTCTACTTCTAACAGCTTCATCTTACATTCCTTCCCTTCTTCTGCGGATTTTTGCTTCCAGTCCTGCCCCGATCAGATTCAGCGACAGTATCAGGATACACAGCACTGCTGTCGGAATCAGCATCTGATACGGATGCACGAAAATCTGGCTTCTGGCTGCCTGGATCATGGTGCCAAGACTGGCTCTTGGCGCCGGAATCCCGACTCCCATAAAGCTCAAAAATGCTTCGGTAAAAATAGCCTGCGGTACCAGAAATGTAAGACTTACCACAATCGGTCCTGCAGCATTCGGCAAAAGATGGGTCAGAAAAATCCGAAGAGGGCCGGCTCCCGCAAGCCGGGATGCCAGAACAAACTCCCGTTCTTTGATCCGCATCACTTCTCCTCTTACAATTCGCGCTGTTTCAATCCAGCCGGATATACAAAGTCCCACAAGGATGCTTACCTCATTCGCTCCCAGTACCATCATGATCAGGATCACATACAAAAGAGACGGAACCGATGCCACAATATCCGCGATCCGCATCAGAATATTATCTGCGGTTTTTCCCGCATACCCGGATGCCGCTCCATATAAAACACCCAGCGCGCCGTTTAAAAGTGCACTTGCAAGTCCGACACACAAACTGATCCTGACTCCGCACCAAACCCGTACAAACAGATCTCTTCCAAACTTATCTGTCCCGAAAGGATGGGAGAAGGATATTCCCTGATTGCGGATATCCGCATGCATTTCTGTAGATGTCCAAGGTGACAGGGCCGGAACCAGTACTGCTAAAAAAATGCAGAGCAAAAGCAGGATCAGTCCCACTGTTATTTTTCGTTTTTCTAAAATTTATCTGCTTCATTGCTTCTCCTTTGCACTGCTCTTACTCCTCATCTACATAGCTTCTTCGCACTCTCGGATCAATGCACGCACTAAGTAAGTCCACTGCCAGCTGAATCAGGATCACGACTGCCCCCATAAAGATCGTCAATCCGAGAATGAGTGTATAATCCCGGTTTGCAATGGAACTTACAAACTGTCTGCCAAGCCCCGGAATGGTAAAAATGCTCTCCACCACAAAACTTCCTGTCAAAAGAAACGCGCTTGCAGGTCCCAGATAATTCAGCACCGGAATCCAGATATGCGGCAGAATGTGCGTAAACAGGATCTGTCTTTTTTTCAGTCCTTTCGTTCGCGCCAGAAGTACATAATCTCTTTGTTTCTCCTGGGCAAGAAGTGTCCCGGTCAGCCGTGCCAGCGAACAGGCGGGATACAGCGCCAGAGCGCATACCGGGAGAATGTAATTTTTCCAGGAATCCAGTCCACTGACCGGCAGCCATTTCAGCCAGACTCCAAATACAAGCATCAGCAAAAGTGCTGCCACAAAATTGGGAACTCCTCCGATCAGAAGTGTTCCAGTAAAAAGCCCTCCCCGAAGCAGCTTGTGTCTCGAAAAAGTCTGCCAGACTCCAATCCCGATTCCGACAATCATTGCCAGAAGAATCGCCAGAACTCCGATCACCGCAGTCACCGGCCAGGATCTTTGAATGATATTTGCAACCGATTCGGACGGATTTTGATAAGAATATCCCAGATTTCCGCGAAGCAGATGCTTCATATATGTGACATACTGGACCCCTGCCGGCTGATGTAATCCATATTCTTCCTCCATCATCTGCAGCACACTCTCCGACACATTTGCTCCCTGAAAAGGACTTCCCGGAATTACCCTGGTCAGAAAAAATGTAACCGTTGCCAGAACAAACAAGGAAAGAATCCCTGTAACAAGCCGTTTTCCTATGTATTTTGCCACTGTATGCTCTCCTCTCTAGTCTTCTGCCAGCTCCAGAATCTTTAAGACCATGCTCTCCACAGATGCTTCTTCTGAAATCTGTATCTGCATTCCATATCTTTTTGCCTCATTTGCTGTCTGTTCTCCAATGCAGACAGCCCGTATTTTTGTAGTATCGATTCCCGGAAGTGCCTGTACAAATCCACGGACCGTGGACGCACTGGTAAATGTCACCAGATCAATTTCTCCCTGCCTCTGCTGCTTCTCGATTGTTTCCTTTAAAGTCTCCTGCAATTTGCAGACCGTTTCATACAGAGGCACATCTTCCACCTTCAATCCGGCGTTTTTCAGCGGCGGAAGCAGCTCTTCGGATCCCTGCTTTGCCCGCAGCAGTACAATCCGGCTCTTTGGTGCCGCTTCTCCTGCGATTGCCTCCCCCAGTGCCGCTGCACAGAATGTCCGGGGCATGACATCCGCAAACACGCCAAACTGTTCCAGTTCCTTTGCTGTACCGGAACCAATTGCGGCAACTTTTACATGGGGAAGAAATACATTGCGTACATCCATTTTCAGCATTCTGATCTGTTTCCAGAACGTCTGTACCCCCATGGGGCTGGTAAACACAAGCCACTGCTCGCTTTCCTGTTCTCTGATACTCCCCAGAATTGTCCCAAGTACTTCATTCGGCCAGACAGGCTTTGTTGTAATAGACGGCAGCTCAATTACCTGTGCCCCCAATTCCCGAAGCCTTCCGGCCAGCCTGGAACTGTTCTGCCTCGGGCGGGTGGTCAGAATCTGTTTTCCCCACAGAGGGAGATTCTTTACCCAGTCAAATTTTTTCAGACAATGTACAGACTTTTCCCACAAGAATGATCGCAGGCGTCTGCACCTGAAATGTTTTTGCATCCTCCCAAAGCCTGGCAAGTGTGCTGACAAGCCTTCTTTGTCTTGCCGTAGTTCCTTTTTCCAGCACTGCTGCCGGTGTATTCTCATCCATTCCCGCCTGGATCAGTCCACGGCATATTTCTTCCATGGCAGTGATCCCCATCAGAAAAATAAGCGTTCCGTTCAATTTTGCAAGGGCGTCATAAGGAATCTCTATTTTTTTGCCTTCTTTTGCATGCCCTGTGATCACATGAAAGGAAGACGCAAAATCCCGATGCGTGATCGGAATGCCTGCATACGCCGGAACTGCAAGAGCAGAAGTCACTCCGGGGATGATTTCAAACGGAATCCCTTCTGCCGCCAGACACTCCACCTCCTCGGCCCCTCTCCCGAATACAAACGGATCTCCTCCTTTTAAACGAAGGACATTTTTTCCTGCTTTCGCCTCACGAAGCAAAATCTGATTGATCTCTTCCTGACGGACACAGTGATGTCCGGAACGTTTTCCCACGTAAATCCATTCTTTTCCATCCGGGATCAGACTCAGGATTTCTGCACTGATCAGCGCATCATAGATGATCACATCCGCCTCATCCATCCATTTTTTACTTTCAGTGTCAAAAGAGATGCATCTCCCGGTCCTGCTCCCGCAAGCCATACTTTGCCGGATGGAGATCCCTTTCCTGTCTTTTTTTTCTGCTGACTTTCCATATGCGCTCCTTTTCTATTTTCCATACTTTTTCTGCATATTGTGTGCAAGAGTCTCCCCCAACAGCTCTGCTTCTTTCTTATTGCCGCTTGTCTTTTCTACAAACCAGTTCTCATCCGATTCTCTCCAGTACAGCCCTGTAATATGACACTTTGATCCTCTGATTTCTGCATATGCTGCCACAGGTGAAGTACATCCGCCATTCAGTACTTTTACAAAGGCTCGTTCTGCCTTCGCCGCGGCCTCAGACCGGGGATCGTTGAGCACTTCTAAAAGTTCCTGATATTCCCCAGCTCTTGCCTGCACTGCCAGAATTCCCTGTCCGGCTGCCGGGATCATTTCTTCGCAGGAAAAATATCTCCCGATACAGGAATCCATTCCCAGTCTTTTTAATCCGGCTGCTGCCAGAACCGTAGCACAAAATCCTTCTTCCTCCAGTTTGCGAAGTCTCGTCTGCACGTTTCCGCGGATTCCCTGAAAGTGACAGTCCGGATACAGTCTCTCCAGCTGCAGTCTCCGCCTCTTGCTGGAAGTCCCAATCATCCCGCCGGAAATGCTTTCGGTCTGTCCCTGCCGAAAGATCAGCACATCTCGCGGATCTTCCCGTTTGCTATATGCAAGAATCGGAAGATCTTCCGGGATGTCCATCGGCATGTCTTTTAAGCTGTGCACAGACAGATCGACCCGTCCCTTTCGCAAAGCCTGATCCAGCTCCTTGACAAACAAACCTTTTCCTCCGATCTGCTCCAGACTCCGGTCTAAAATCCGGTCTCCGGTCGTCTTCATTGTCACGATCTCCACACGGATATGCGGAAAATGCGCCTCAATCTGTCCTTTTATGATCTCGGTCTGTGTCACCGCCAGCCTGCTTTCCCTGCTTCCGATCCGTATTACTGTTTTCATGGCATTCTCGTTCCTTTCCCCAGAATCTGATAAATATACTCCATATCCAAACTTTCCCGGATAATCTCCGCCAGCTTATTGTACTGGGTTTCCTTGTATGCCTTCCAGTCCAGACGCTCAAGCTGCCCGGCATCATATCCTTTTTCTTTTAAAAGTGCCGAAACAAACCCGGATGCGACACAAGCCTGATCAAAAATTCCGTGTACATAGCAGCCGTAACAGTTGTTTTTTCTGGCGCCGTCATATCGAATCCGTCTTTCGCCTGTTTCCTCCTGAATCTGCACCAGCGGACAAGGCTCCTCTGTATACGTTGTCACTCCCATATGGATTTCATATCCTTCTAATGGCACCTGACTTAAACTGCTCAGACTTCCAGACAGCCCTTCAAAAGTTCCCTGTACGCGGGTTCTCATCTTTTCCCCTGCAAACACAGTCTGTATCGGAAGCAAGCCCATTCCTTTGAGTTCCCCGCCCGCTTCCACACCTTTGGGATCCTGCAAAAGCTCTCCCATCATCTGATAGCCGCCGCAGATTCCAAATACAGTTTTTCCGGATGCCGCATGGCGAAGGATCTTTCCTTCCAGTCCGCGCTGACGAAGCCACTTCAAGTCTTCCATCGTGTTTTTACTTCCGGGAAGAATGACCGCATCCGGAGTGCCGAACTGTGACGCACTTGTCACGTACCGGACACCGACTTCATCCATAGATTCTAGCGGCATCAGATCTGTAAAATTAGAAATTCTCGGAAGCCGGATCACGGCAATATCCAGAAGCCCTTTCTTTTCTCTGTGCGTGAACCGCTCGCTTAAGCTGTCTTCTTCGTCAATATCCAGGTGGAAATAAGGAACAACCCCACATACCGGAATCTTTGTCTTTTCTTCCAGCATATCAAGCCCGGGACGTAAGATTTCTTTGTCCCCGCGAAATTTATTGATGATCGTTCCTTTGATCCTTCTTCTCTCCTGCTCCTCTAAAAGCTCAATGGTTCCCACAATCTGGGCAAACACACCGCCTCTGTCAATATCTCCGGCCAGAAGCACCGGTGCATCCACCATCTCTGCCATTCCCATATTCACGATATCTTCACGTTTCAGATTGATCTCCGCCGGGCTGCCCGCACCTTCGATGACAATAATGTCAAACTGTTCATCCAGTTTCTGATAGGCGCTTTTGATCACCGGAATATATTCTCTTTTCCTGCGAAAATATTCCATCGCTGACATCACACCCTGTACTTCTCCGTTTAAGATCACCTGAGAGCCGGTGTCATTGGTCGGTTTTAACAAGATCGGATTCATGATCGCAAGAGGTTCGATACCCGCAGCCTCTGCCTGCATGACCTGAGCTCTTCCCATTTCCAGACCTTCTCTTGTAATAAAGGAATTGAGCGCCATATTCTGGGATTTAAAGGGCGCTACCTGATATCCATCCTGATGAAATACCCGGCACAGTCCGCCTGCCAGAACACTTTTTCCTGCATTTGACATGGTTCCCTGTATCATGATCGGTGCTGCCATTCTCATTCTCCCCCTTCATAAATATATTCCAATGCTTTCAGTAATTTTTCATTGTCTGTTCTCTGTTTCACCGCGATTCGGTAATACCCCTTTTCCAGTCCCTCATAATTGGAGCAGTCCCGAATCAGGATGTTTTTCTGAAGCAGCAGAGAGAACAGCGGATATGGACTCTTTAAGAGCAGATAGTTCACTTTTGAAGGGAACCACTCCACCCCAATCCGGGTCAGACTTTCTTCCAGCCATGCCCGTTCAGTTTCCAGCCATTTTCGCATTTCCTGCCATCTTTTCATTTCCTTTAAAGCCGCACACCCGGCTGCCTGTGCCACACTGGACACGCTCCAGGGCTGCCGGTTTCTTTCCATCTTTTCAAGCAGCTCCAAATTGGATGTGATCCCGTATCCGAGCCGGATTCCCGGAATCGCAGAAATCTTTGTAAAGGCCTGCAGAATCATCAGATTTTTACTTCTCTCGCATTCTCTGCAGAGTGTCTGTTTTTGCGGTTCTGACAGAAATTCCACAAAACACTCATCCAAAATCATGAGAATCCCTTTTTCTTCACATGTCTTTAAAATCTCAAGCAGAAAGTCCTTTGGGATTACCGCTCCGCTTGGATTATCCGGAGAACATAAGAAGAGCAGATCCACATCTTCTTTCAAAAACTCCAGATAAGACGTTTGCGGCACAAACCCGTGTTTCTCACTGAGCGGATAGTACACACATTCACAGTCCACCGCCTGAAGCGCTCTGTGATATTCTGCAAAAGACGGGATCGTCAGGAGCGCTTTTTTCGGTCGAAGGGAATGGATCAGCAAAAAGATCAGTTCTGCCGCTCCATTTCCAAAAATCAGAAATTCCTGGGGAACCTGCAGATGTTCTGCCAGTGCACTTCTGAGTTTCCGGCTTTTGCTGTCCGGATACTCCCCTGCATGCTTCAGATTTTCCGCCATCGCCAAAAGCACCTCTTCTCCTGGTCCGAAAGGATTGAGGTTGACAGAGTAGTCCGTCACGTTTTCATAAGTATAAATATCTCCGCCATGCATATATTCCATGATTTTGTCTCCTTTCTTACCAGAAATACCAGAACCGGATCATTCCTGCAAACAGCAGGGTAAGCACTGCTGTCACATACATCAGCCTTCCTGCCCGTTTGATGTCTTCGGCCTCGACAGGACGGATCGGATCTCCGATCGTCTCTTTTTTATGCAGTACACCAAAATACCATGCATCTCCTGCCAGCTGCACCTGAAGCGCCCCTGCACAGACTGATTCCGTCTGCGCAGAATTCGGACTGGCATGCTTTCTCCGGTCTCTTTTATAAATCTGCGCTGCCTTTTTTGCATCCATTCCTGTCAGAAATGCCGCCGCGATCATCAGAACTGCCGATACTCTGGATGGCAGATAATTAAACACGTCATCCATCTTTGCCGCCACTCTCCCGAAATAGAGATTTTTTTCATTCTTATATCCCAGCATCGAATCCATCGTATTGACCGCTTTATAGAGGAATCCAAGCGGTGCACCGCCAAGCATCAGAAACATCAGCGGCGCAGTCACACCGTCTGATGTATTTTCTGCCACAGTTTCCACTGCTGCCTTTGCAATCCCTTCTTCTGTAAGCGACTTGGTATCTCTTCCTACAATCATGGAAACTGCTTTTCTTGCCCCCTCCACATCCTGTGTTTTCAGAGCATGGTATACCTTCTTACTCTCCACAGAAAGTGAACGTGCCGCCAGGATCTGGTAACACCAGAAGCATTCCAGAAGAAACGAAACAGCCGGATGGATCTTCTCTGCCGCCCACAGCATCAGACATGGAATCCCGGTACTGATCAAAATCACCAGGAGCCACAGAATTCCCCCTGCCACAATCTGTTTTTTCGGTGATTTTCCCGCCGCACTTCGCAGCGGTTTTTCCAAAAAAGAAATCAGATGTCCGATCAGCCTTATCGGGTGATACAGCCAGTAAGGATCGCCAAAGATCAAATCCAGTCCAAATCCTGTCATACATGCAAGTAATATTCTCATAATCTTTCTATCTCCGTCAGTTGTTTTTTCCCCTGTCTCCAGCTTCCCTCCTCTGCGATTGCAGAATATCCGCTGCCATTTGAGACCTGCCAGTCATAAAATTCTCCTCCCGTTTGAGAAAACGCTGACAAAACCGCCATGATCGTACCGCCGTGTACGACAAATGCTGCTTCCCGGCACTGCAAATCCATCAGATGCTCCATCATCTGTTCAAATCCAAGGCGTGTTCGCTCAAAAAATGCCTCCTGTCCTTCTCCTTCCGGAAAAGGAATCGTTCCATTGGAATCCAGCCACCTCTGATATCCGGGATCGTCTTTTAATTCTTCATAATTTTTTCCTTCAAAACGCCCGAAATCCTTCTCCCGGAAATTTTCACAGATCAGATCCGGCTCTTTTTGAAACAACAACCTAGCTGTCTGTCTGCAGCGAAGCATTGGACTTGTGATGATCTTCTCCGGACAACACAGGATATTTCCTGTCTGCCCCGGCAAGATGGGCTCATCTGTTCGTCCGATATACCGTCTTTCCAGATTCCCCTGTGTCCGAAAATGGCGGATCAGCCAGATTCTCATAATGCACCTCCTGCCACGATAACTGCTGCCAGTATCAGAAGTTCGGCAAGCTGCAGAAAATATCCTGCCAGATCGCCTGTCATCCCGCCAAACTGTTTCATCGCCATGTGATGGTAATACCAGAATACCAGAAGAGCGGTGCAAAGAGCCGCCGCGCCCATCTGCACAGAAGTCATCAGCATTACTGCCAAAGCCGCAAAAACCAGCACACCATCACAACTGCCACCCGTTTCCTGTGTGCCTGCTCCTGAAAGGTTCGTCCAAGTCCGTCTTTTTTCGCAGATGGGAACACCATCACAGAGAATCCGCTAAGGGAACGTGACATTACATATCCTGCCCCGATCACCGGGAGCATTTCTGTTTTTGCTTCACTCCACAATGCCAGACTTGCCACAAGGTATAGTCCAAATCCGATCACTGCGAAAGCTCCGGTGCGGGAGTCTTTTAAAATTTCCAGCTTTCTGCTTCTGTCGCCATAGGAATGAATGGCATCCATGGTATCCAGAAAACCGTCCATGTGAATTCCTCCGGTTACCAGCAGGGGAATGGCTGCCCCTGTAAGAGCCGCAGCACCCACGGACAGATTCAGCACATCCAGGGCAAAATGGAGCCAAAGGCCCAGGGCCGCTCCCTGGACAATCCCCACCAGAGGAAAAAAGCACATGACATAGCGCATGCGGTCTTCACTCCACTCCACGTTGGGCATAGGTATCTTGGAATACATGGAAATTGCTATGATGCAGGAATAAAGTCCGTTCATTCTCCCTGACACTCCCTTCTTTTAAAGTCAGCCCCAATTGCTGCCGGTCCCAGGGCGAGGGCTTTAAGAGCACGGGAATGCCGTAAACCACCTCCACCACCCGGTCCGCGGCAGATGCCAGCTTCTGATTCAGGCAGCCCATGAGACGGATATACTCCATTGTCTCAGGTTCGTAACAGATTCCATCCCGATCCACTTCATTGGTGACAATCACCATATCCTGAACCCTGTCCGGCCAGGGAAATGATATCCTCCGCAATCTTATGGGACAGACATTGGATTGGACCGCCCTGCTGCTCTCCTGCTTCCGTTTTCCCTGTCCCCTCCTTAAACATCTCATTGGCCGCCAGGTTGGATACGCACTCCAGCAAAAGAGCACGGCCGGTCCGGGATAAGGGGCTTAAACCGGTCTCATACTCTCCAACCATCACTTCTCCCACATTCCGGGGCTTTTCTATGGTGATGAATCCCTTTCCCTTTCGGAGCACACGGTGGCGCTCCACCTTATCCCGTCCCTCTTTTCCATATGCAATCATGGTAGCCACATAAAAACGGCGGGAACAGGGGGAGTCCAGAATAAGCCCTTCCGCGTATTCTGATTTTCCGCTGCCGCTTCCGCCTGTCACCAGAGTAATCATTCCAGGTCTCCTATTATCGTGTCGTCATGTTCATCCAAATTACCTTACATTCCAGTTACTAGAAGATGCTCATACGCATCCACATGGATGTCATCAAAGCTGCTCATCTGCGTGTACACAGCCGCCGCCATATCCAAAAGCGGAAACAGGGCCGCTGCGCCGGTGCCCTCCCCCAGACACATTCCCGCAGAAATAGCAGGTTTAAGGCCAAGAGCATCCAGAACCATTGCCCCGGCAGGCTCGGCTGAAACGTGGGAGGCCAGCAGATATCCTTTTACATCCGGGCTGATTCTGACGGCCGCCAGAGCGGCTGCCCCTGTTATGAGTCCGTCCAGCACCACCGGCAGGCCGCAGGCCGCGCATCCAATGTAAAAGCCCGTCAGGGCCGCCAAATCCAGTCCGCCCACTTTGGACAGCGCGTCCACCGGATCCTCTCCGGACGGCTTTCGGATGCGGATGCCTTCCCTTATGACCTGTACCTTGCGGTTGTAACCGGCAGTGGTCAGACCTGCCCCCCGGCCCGTCACCAGTTCCGGGTCCATATTAAGAAGCACGGAAAGCAGGGCGCTGCTGGTAGTGGTATTGCCGATTCCCATTTCCCCGGAGCCGGCCAGCACATAGCCTCTTTCCTTCA
>ENA-OQJB01000315-OQJB01000315.1-human-gut-metagenome-genome-assembly--contig:-NODE-315-length-27100-cov-4.906388_pt1 | contig 27100 bp, 28 predicted proteins | sample MGYA00242599_ERZ504765 | MGnify/ENA primary metagenome ERZ504765 (study PRJEB26092, sample SAMD00036354) | human gut metagenome | host: Homo sapiens | study: EMG produced TPA metagenomics assembly of...
GTCAATACTCTATTTATTTTTATTCCTTTTGTCTATAAATTTTTCTACTTTTTTCTATTTCTAATGTAAAACGCAGTTTTGGTATGATCTCTCCTTTCCCACCTCCCAGGCTCTCTGATCAGTTCTGCAGTCAATTTTGCTTCCATTGCTTCTGCCAGCTGCTTTGCTACCGTAAGTCCCAGACCGGTTCCTTCCTGTGTTCTTGCCCGGTCTTTCCTGTAAAATCGTTCAAACAAATGCTCCACATCTGCCTCTGTCACATTGAAGGCATCATTTTCAAAACAGATCCACACCTGCTGCTTTTGCTCTCTTACAAACACATGCAAAAAACTTTGTGCATATCGTCCTGCATTCTGAATCAAAATTTAAAAAAATACGCTCCAACGCCGATGCATCCCCTAACACTTCTATGATATGCTCCGGAATCTCCGCCTCCAGCTCCAACGCGCGTTTTTCTAAAATATGATAACTATCCATCAGTGATTCCCTAAGAATCCTTCCTACATCTGTTTCCTTGATCTCCACTTCATAATCTCTGGCACTAAGTCGGGACAAATCATAGAAATCTGTCACCAGTCTTTGCATGGTCTTTGCTTTCCGCTCGATCGTCTCCACCATCTCCATGTCCGTCTCCTTTTGTCCCTTCATCAGCTTTAAATATCCCAATACCACAGTCAACGGGGTACGCAGATCATGACTGATATTCTCAATCTCTGACTGAAATGCCCGCTCTCGCTTTTCATACTCCTGACGCTCTGTTCGAATCTGTTCCAATGCCTGATTGACAGATTGCGCCATATTTTCCAGCTCTTTATCCGGCATCGCCATGTGAAGGATCTGATTCTGCTGTATATCTTTCAGAATATCCTGAAACTCCCGATTTGCCTCTTTCATTGCTTTTTTTAATAAGAAAAAACGAGTGGCAAAGTAAACTGCGATCACGATTGCAACGCTAAATAATACCCATAGCACATCTATTCCTCCATCGCTTCTGAACTTACTGTGATCACTCTCATTCGTTCGCCAAATTCCTCATCTGTCATTTTCCCCGCTGCAAATTCTGCCATTGCCAGATACATTTTTTCCCTTTTTGTATGTGGTCCGCTGATGCATCGCTCCAACAATTCCATCTCATTTTCTATCGGCTTTAGCACATGCTCTCTTTTAACAAATGCTTCATAATAGCGCACACCAAATCTTCTCTGCGAAACCGCATCCATATGAATTCCATCCGGATTGGGAATCAGACCTTCTGCAGTCACAAAGCAGCTATTCTCCTGTTCTCTCGCAAACTTTAACAACTGTTCATTCACAAGTTCATATTCTGTACAATTCAGACCAAATCCGTTCTTTCCTAAAAAATCCCCTAATCCACCAATAATCAAAGGAACTTCGAATGCGTTTAATTCTTTTCGGAGTGACTCAATAATCACCTGTAATTTTTTATAATACGTCTGATAACCACCTCCGTAACTGTCACTTTCGCCCTGATGCCACAAGATACCGATCAGTTCACTGTCCTGCATCGCAAATCCAGCCTGTATCACTGCATTCTTGAACAGATTTTTGTCCACTGCCCAATCATCCAGTGAACTTCCCCCTTCCGCACATGGAATCAGCCCGATCTGTTCTCCCTCATGCTCCATACACCACATCGCAGCAAAGGAACCCGCAAGCCCGATTCCTGCATTCGGACGGTCATAGTTGATGGGTTCCGCCATCATCTGCCATCCTGCATTGCGAAGCATTAGGATTCTTTCATTACAGATCATCGGTACTTCATTTATAAATCCTCTTCCTGCCATATTTGACTGACCGATCATTAAAATAGATTTCATGATTTTCTCTTTCCCTCCTTCGTAAATATCTGATGTAATTTGATCTCTCTCATCCCTTTCTCGCTCAAATTAGAATTGTCTATTGTTTTATCACAAAAGACTTGTTATCAATTGCCCGCATTGTGGCCAGGATACCATCCAAATGATCGTACTCATGCTGAATCAGTTCAGACATATCGTCTTCCAGATACATTTCCTGTTCTTTCCAGTTCTCGTCCAGATAGTGTAAAATACAGCGGCGATAGCGTCTGACCCGAACCAGAAGATTTGGAAATGACATACAATCATCCATCAGCTCCATCATTTCATTACCCACAAATTCTAACCGGGGATTGATAATGACATAAGGCTGATCTGTCAAAATACAAATCAGCCGCTTCTGTACCCCAATCTGTGGTGCCGCAATTGCCCGTCCAAACCCATAATCTCGTCGGATACCTCTGATACAATCAAACATATCCGTAAAAACAGAGCGCAGTTCTTCTAATTCCTCACGTTTCACCTCCTCTGAAATCTCATACAGTCTGGGATTGCCAAGCAATAAAATATCTCGTTCCATGTTTTCATTCTCCTTTTATACCTCTTTTTTCCGCAGCATTACAATTCCTGCCACTATCGCAAGCACTGTTCCCACGATTCCCACAATCACACATTTTGTCATTCCCTGGGAAGTCTTCCACAGCACTTCACAATGAGACATATTGACCTTGGCTCCAAACTGAAACAGATTCGCAGGCAGAAGCTGTGCAAAATCCCACAAAAATTCTATGCCCCATTGTCCCAGTAAAACCATTCCAGCCAACAGTAACACTCTCGGTATCGCATATACAATTACTGCCCACAGCATTGCTGCCATCACCTCATTTTTGAAATATGCCAGAAGTGCGATCCCCAGGATCATAGATGCAACTGCTGTTCCATACACTGCCGGAATCTCGGTTAAAATAATTTTCAGGCTTGTCGGTCCCGTATGCTCTAACAAGAACCATGCACTTCCTATATAGGCAGTCAATACCAGCGCCATTATAACCGTTGCCGTCAAAACTGCAGTCATGCATTTCCCCAAAAACAGCTTTTCTCTGGAAATCCCAAACGCCACTGCATTTTTCATATTCCGTTTTTATGTTCCTCCTCATACAAAACTGCTGCAACAATCAGCCCTGCATAAGTAAAAAGCATCGGACTTCCTGCCAGAAAACTGAATGAAAAAGAAGTAATATCATAGGGAAAATCCTGCGTTGTACTACTGGCCACACCTGTCACATACAAAATAATATGAAACAACACCGGCAATACTGCCATAATTCCTGTCATCACATAAGTCGAGCGGCTGTGCATCACTCTGTAGCATTCACTTTTTATATAATTTAACATCCCTGATTCCCCCCCTTCTTCAGATTCATGTAATACGCTTCCAAAGATGCCTGTTTTCTGGTCAGCTCCCGGATAAAAATTCCATGTTCTGCTGCAAGCCTGCTGTAGACTTCAATATCCTGTTTTGGATTTACAATACGGATTTTCCCATCCGAAAGTACTTTGTATCCTTCTCCTGATAACTGTTCTTCCAGAAATACGGCATACTGCTGCACGTCTGACACTGTAATCTCCACAGAATCCGTACATCGTTCATGCAGGGTTTCCGCAGTGATCTGTTCCAGTAATCTTCCCTTACTTAAAAAGCCATATACCGTTGCCAGCTGCTGCAGTTCTGTCAGAATATGACTGGAAAGCAGAATCGTGATCTTCTTTTCTTCGTTCAGACGCTTTAAAAGCTGTCTGAATTCTACAATCCCACTGGGGTCCAGTCCGTTGATCGGTTCATCTAAGATCAACAGCTCCGGCTCTCCGAGCATCGCCATCGCCAGTCCCAGTCTTTGTTTCATTCCCATGGAAAGAGTCTTGCACCGGCACTTTCTTTTTTCCCAGATGCCCGTCATGCGAAGCATCTCTTCTACTTTTTCTTTTCCCGGAACTCCCTTCTGGATCCGATAATATTCCATATTATTTTCCACTGTCAGGTTTCCGAAAAAGCCCGGCTGTTCGATCATCACTCCACTGCGCCGTCTCGCCCTTTGCAGTTCCTTCTCTCCCTGTTCTCCAAACAGCCTGATCTCTCCTGTGGATGCCGCACTATGCCCTGCCAGAAGCTTCAAAAGTGTTGACTTTCCGGCTCCGTTATCCCCGATCAGCCCGTAAATATCTCCTCGCTTTACGCAGATATCCACATGATCGAGTGCCAGGACTTTTCCATATGTCTTTGTAATCTGTGTTGTTTCTATGACTCGTTCTCTCAACTTTCCTTCTCCTTTTTGTGTTTCCCTGTTTCCATTCGTAGTATACCGTTTTCTGTTTTAAGGAGTCCTCAAGAAAGTTTAAAGAAACTATAAAGATTACTCCAGCTTAAACCCGATTCCCCAGACTGTTTTAATATAAGATTCTTCTTTGTCTGCCTTCTGGATCTTTTTGCGCAGATTGCTGACATGCACATTGACCGTATTGTCTTCCCCATAGTACCCGCCTTTCCAGACCTGCTCATAGAGATGTTCTCTGGAGTATACCTTCTGTGGATTCTGGATCAGCAAATACAAAATATCATATTCATGCATGGTCAGTGGAAGCTCAATGCCTGATACTTCAACTTTTCGGGATTGTGGATATAAGCTCAGATTTTTGTATCGAAAAACCTCCTGTTCTGCTTCCATATTCTGTGCTTCTTTTGTATAACGCCGCATGGCAGCTTCTACTCTTGCAATTACTTCCTCTGGATCAAATGGTTTTGTAATATAATCGTCAGCGCCAAGCCGAAGCAGCTTTACCTTGTCCTGCACTGACACTTTCGCTGATAAGATCAGCACAGGCATCTCTTTTTTCTGTTCCTGTCGGATCTGCTCCAACACCTCTTCTCCTGTCATCCCCGGAAGCATCAGATCCAACAGCACACAGCCCGGTAATTCCCGTTCCATACAAAATAATGCCTCTGTTCCGGAAAATGCCTGCCGCACCTGATATCCTGCCCCTTCCATAATTTTGACCAGCAGAGCACTGATATCCGCATCATCCTCTACGATCAATATCTTCTGTCGTTCCATAAACTCCTCCATATTGTACACTTTTTCCACATTGTATCATTTTCGCAGTGTTCTTTCAATTTCTGTTTCTGCACAACAAAAAGAGCCATTGCTCCATTTCACAATGACCCTTGTTATGATACTCTGAACTTCCTATCCAAACTCTCTGCTTCTTGACACGCTTGGCACTTTCTTTTTCTCTGTCGCATACACAAACTGATATAGTGTATATGCCATCAGCACAGCTCCCATCACATCAATGACGGAGTGCTGTTTTAAAAACATCGTCGCAAGGATGATCAGTCCTGCTAAAATATAGGCTCCGTTGCTGATCACCGGATGCTTCTTCAGCTGCTCACTCTGTGCGATTGCAATACATGCAGCCAGAGAATTGAACACATGAAGACTCGGAAATACATTCGTCGGGGTATCTGCCAGATACAACATCCTGACCATATCTGTAAATATATTATCCCGGGGAAATACGACCGGTCTTAATGTCAGTCCGTTCGGAAACACCGTAGAAATCAAAAGAAAAATCGTCATTCCGATAAAACTGAGCTTCGCCAGCTTATAGAACCCCTCTACATCTGTAAAGAAAAATAGAGGAATACCGCAGCAATAAACACAAACCAGAGCAGATACGGTACAATAAAATACTCAACAAACGGAATCTTATCATCCAGTACGGAGTGGATCACATGATACTCAGAATCTGCTGTAATATGCTTTTCCAGATACATAAACCACGGCATATAGATAAACGCATACAGGAATACCCATGCATGTTTATATTTTTTTATAAAATTTTTCAATGCACTGCTCCTGTTCATTCTGACCGCTCCCTTAATTTGTAAAACATAATACTTTTTAACTGCCCCGATTATAGCACGATTTTTTTTAATCAACAAGGCGATTCATAAAACCTTAACAAATCTTTTGATTTTCTTTCTATTTCTTCTAATTTTTTTCGAAAATGTACATATCAAATCTGCTCTTTGCACGCTGAAGCATCTCTTCTCCATGCAGTGTCCATGCCGCGATTAGTACATGAAAAATATGTTTTTGCATCCACAGACTCAGGTTCTTGCTGTCCTCCATTTTATAAGAGATGAAATCCGGTCTGCAGATACAGTTGCTCAATAAATATTTTACGCAGAATCTGAAAAAATAATGCGGTGTCTTTTCACTTTTTACAAGATCGGAAGACAACTGTCCCCGCAAAATCTGCTTTTGATTCTTTCTCATCCACTGCAGTACCAGGCTGTTAAATGACTGTACCAGGAACGTTCCCTTATAATCTTCCATCGTCTTTGCCAGACAACGGCAGATTTCCATATCTTCTGTCAGCAGCTTTACCTCGATCAGGATCGGAACTTTCCCCTGCACAAGATGCAGAACATCCTCAAGCAGCGGAATTGGCTCTGCAGTCTCAAGAAGCCGGAGGTTTTTCAGCTCCTCCCATGTCTTCTCCTCTATTGTTCCGGAGACTTTGCACATCCGCTTCAGAGAATCATCATGGAATACTGCTATCTTCTTATCTTTTGTCAGATGTACATCCAACTCAATTCCTTTGTTTGCCCGTATTGCTTCCCGAAAAGCCGCCATCGAATTTTCCGGAATTCCGATCTTTTTATCATGCAGCCCTCTATGCGCCCACTGTGTTCCTCTGAATTTCCAGATCTCCCGTTTTCTTCCCATTCCCGGGAAAATCATATAAAAATACGCGCCAATTACGATCAGGATACATCCTGTCAAATATCTCCACATATTCCTCGCACCCCTTTATGATGTAATCACCCGCACCTGCTGCGGCAGTACATGCATCCGGATTTCTTTTTTCAAAAATACTGCCTCTCCGTCCGTGTGCACCGCTCTTGCCTGAGAAAACCGGATTTTTACTTCTTCGCACCGGAAAATGGAAATGCCTTTATGTCCTACATGTTTTCCCTGAAATGCCAGAAGCAGTGTTCTGATCACCTGCCATCTTTTCAGACCGGATACTACGATCACATCCAGTTTTCTGTCTCCCGGATCCGCCTCCGGACAGAATTTAAATCCGCCGCCTTCATACGGCTGATTCTGGACTGCCACAAAATAGGTATCTCGAAATACCTGTGTCTCTCCTTTGTCCAGTTCGATCTCCGCCCGCACGGAATCATCTTTGATCAATCTGTCGATTGCGATTCCTGCATAAGTCAGCTTTCCAAGTCTGATCTTATTCAGCGCCGCCTTCAACTTCGAAACACTTGCCTGATGACAAATGATCGCATCAAATCCGATTCCCGCACTGACTGCAAACCGTCTGCTTTTCTCTCCATAATCTACGACACCGATATCCATCTTCTGTATTGCCTGCGGATGCAGAACAAGATGAAGTGCTTTGACGGGATCTTTTGGAATCTTCATTCCTCTTGCAAAATCATTACTGGATCCAGTCGGAATATATCCCAGGATCACATTTTCAAAATTTTGTATTCCGTTTAACACTTCATTTACCGTTCCGTCTCCACCCAGAACGACCAGAGTCTTTTCCTCCTGGTCAGCCGTAAGCATCGCTGCGATCGCTGTCGCATTTTTTCTCCGTTCCGTCAGATAAATCTCATATTTTATCTGACTCTTTTCTAATTCTTTTTGTACCTCTTCCCAGATTGCCCTTCCTCTTTGGGAGCGGGAATTTGGATTTATAATAAAACAACATCTCATTCCAGAAACCTCCGGATCTAATCTAATGTACTGTCCAGATATTTTCCGAGCGAACGTGCCATATTTCCCTCAAAATCTGCTTCTCCATTTCGCAGACACCATTCAAACACATTTCCGATCACGATCATACGAATGTCCGTGGTAAATGCCTCGATTTCCACGTTCATCTGAATCCTTCCTTCTTTTATGGCTTTTTCCACATAGTTCTGTACCGTCACGATCGGATACGGACGCTCCGTCCGGCTGACCGGATTGAGCGCCTGATTCTTCGTATCATAGTATCCTGCCATAAACTCAACACCCAGTTCCTTGCAATAAGAAACATAATTTAAATATACCTGGATGATCGTTCTTTTTGCATCCTCTGCATTTTCCGGCAGATCCAGAAGATCCGGATTGATGCTCGGCTGATCTTCGATATAATAAGACAAAAGATCATCCTTTGTTTTGAAATGGTGATAAAAGCTGCCGTTGGACACACCGGCCTCTTCACATATATTTTTAATTGATAATGTCTCATATCCACTGCGCTGCAGAATCCGCTTTGCCGCCTTGAAAATCTTTGCCTTTGTTTCCATGGACTTTTTCTGCTGCTTGGATAATCCTGTTGTTTCTTCCATGATAATCACTCCTTATTCGCACCCAAGTATATCACAAATCGAAAAGTCATTCAAGAAAACAGAGCACACTCTAATCTATTTTTGTTTCCACACACAATATGCCTCAAACGCAGATGGAATCGAATACTTTTCCTTTAATACTTCTTCTTTTGCAAAAATCATTTCCTTGCTGCAGTTTTTCTCCAGCTCATCCACCTGGATCTCATACCCTTTCATTTGCCATTCTACATGACTGAAAATATGCTTCGCAGCCGGAAGTTTTTTGATACGGATCGGAGAAAGCCCGATGGACTTGCTGTACTCGATCACTTCTTGTTGACTCAGCCAGCCTTCCAGATTCGGCAGTTCGTATAATCCCGCGAGAAGTCCTTTGTCCGGACGTTTCTGAATTGCCAGAGTATCACTGTCATGAAATACAAGTACCGTCCTCTTTTCGATTTTTCTTCCCTTTGCTTTTGTTTTGACCGGAAGCTCCATTGCGATTCCTTCTTTTCTGGCACGGCAGATCTCTGCTGCCGGACAGATCTCGCACTTTGGCTCTCCGTTTGGCACACATACGATCGCACCAAGCTCGATCAATCCCTGATTAAAGTCTCCCGGACAATCTTTTGGAATCACTTCCTCCAGTGCCGTCTCTATCGCCGTACGGACTTTGGCTTTCATAATATCTTCTCTGCTTGCCAGAATCCGGGACACCACACGCAGCACATTTCCATCCACCGCCGGTTTTGGTATTCCAAACGCAAAAGATCCGATAGCTCCCGCCGTATAATTTCCAATTCCTGTCAGTGCATGGATTTCTTCATATGATTCCGGAAACTGACCGCCATACTGCTCAACCATCTGGATCGCAGCTTTCTGCATATTGCGGACCCGGTTGTAATATCCAAGCCCTTCCCACAGCTTCATCAGCCGGTCCTCTTTTGCATTGGCCAGATCCGTGATCGTCGGAAGTTCCTTTAAAAACCGGTCATAGTACGGCTTCACTGCTTCCACCCTAGTCTGCTGCAGCATAATCTCAGACACCCACACACGGTACGGCGTCACATCATGCCTCCACGGCAGATCCCGCTTATTTTCACGATACCAGGCTACAATCGGATCTACGGTTTCCCACAAAATCGGTTTCTCTAATACAACCGGAACTTCTTCATCGATTTTGATCGAATCTTCTGTCACCTGACAGTCATACGCCAGAATCTTTACCCCTGCTGCTTTTGCTTTTTTCAGTACTTCACCAAATTCCGGCTGTGTATCCATATTCGGTGTAAAATAGCGGACGCCTTTCATCTGGATCACCAGAAATACATAAGCATCGTATCCTTCCTTTTTTGCACGGATCAGTTCTTCCATATGCTTTACTGCCCGCTCACTCGGCGCATCCGGAAAACGCACAACACCATCCTCTTCCAGGGTCACTCCCTTGACCTCGATAAACGCTTTCTTTTCTCCCGACTCCACATAAAAATCAAATCGGGAGTTGCCGTATGTTGTCTCCGGGCGAACCGTCACCGGTTCAAGAAACAAATTGCCTGCACGCAGCCATTCTTCCACGACTTTGTTTGGAATCTGGGAATCCATATTGATCAGACGATTTCCTTTTCTCACCCCGATCAGATCCCATTTTGTCTTTCGCTCCGGGTTGTCACTCTCCTGCACAAAAATCTCTGCTTCGGGCACAAGAAGTTCCGCGCACCTGCCTGTATTCTTCACGTGGATCGTCTCTTGTTTTCCTGCAATCCTGGCATACGCAATAAAACGGTTCGGCCGTTCCAGAAATGTCGCCCGCTCTATTCTCTCATATTTCATAATCATCTTTCTCCTGTTTTGCCGGGCATCTCTCCCAGCCTGACTTTTTCAAGCTGCCTTGCGTCTTCCTTTGTCAGATAATCAAACAGATAGTTTCTGTCATTTTCTGCTTTTCCAAGATGTTCTCTTCGAATTTCCAAAAGCGCAAGCTCCACTTCCTCTTTCAATCCCAAAGCAGACATACGCGCTGCGCCGTGCCCCAGAATGATCACCTGTTCCAGCGCATCTGATGTAGCAACTGTCACATGATGATTTTTTCCGATCCTGCGGACTGTCTTTTCAATATACTGATCCGCAGTCTCGGCCTCTTTTGTATATACCACATGAATGTTGTGATATTTCATCACAGATCCCGGACCGCCTTCTACCTTGTAGGCATCAAAAACCAGGATCAATGTACATTTTTTATATCCCTGATAATTACACAGCACGTCCATCAGCTTGTCTCGGGCACTTTTCAAATCTGACTTTGCCAGCTCTTTTAACTCTTCCCATGCAAAAATAATATTGTATCCATCTACAAGGAGATATTCTTCCTTTTTTTCTTCTTTGCGTGATGTCCACTTATCATCCGCTGCCGGCTGTGCTTTTGCCCTTACCATTACGGGTGTCCGGTTCTTTTTCACCGGATCCGGTGTTCTTGCGTAAATCGCATCCAGTTCTTCCCGGGTCAGTTCGATCTGGGAAGAAGTACTGCGTGTCTGACGCACCACCGGGCGCTTCTTCTCTTCGGAAACCTCATTGCTCTCCAGCGTGTTTTCCAGATGCATATACGCTTCCACTTCATCCCAGTTCACTACAAATCCGGCTCCATGCGCGCAGAACACCGAGCCTGTCGGATTTTCCAGATCTGCCTCAGGGTCATATCCGATTTCTTCCACGATAGGCTCCTGATCCGGACATTTTTCATAGCCTTTTAACCGACAGGACATCCGTCCTCTCCCTCCGGTATACGAAGTGAGCTCTGTCTGATATCCGCGCATCTGAGACACCGGGGCACACCCTTTTAAAATGGAGATTTCCCCGTCTGCGACAGGCGGCTCAAATGTCCCGCTTCTTTTCTGGATATCCATCATAGCCCGTCCCACGTGCTCTGGAAGGAGCTCCATCTCGAACTCATAATACGGCTCCAGAAGGACACTCTTTGCTTTTCTAAGCCCCTGACGCACTGCACGATAGGTCGCCTGTCTGAAATCTCCGCCTTCTGTATGTTTCTGATGAGCACGACCGGATACCAGTGTAATCTTCATATCTGTGACCGCCGATCCGGTCAGTACCCCTTTATGCTCTTTTTCTTCCAGATGAGTAAGAATCAGACGCTGCCAGTTGCGGGTGAGAATATCTTCACTGCAGTCTGTAAAAAACTGCAAACCGCTCCCACGCTCTCCCGGCTCCAGTAAAAGATGTACCTCCGCATAATGACGCAGAGGTTCAAAGTGTCCGACCCCTTCGACAGGATCCTCAATCGTCTCTTTATAGACCACTTTCCCTGTTCCAAATTCCACACGTACTTTAAACCGATCCCAGATAATGCTTTTCAGAATTTCGATCTGCACTTCTCCCATCAGCTGCGCATGGATCTCACCAAGCCGCTCTTCCCATACAATATGAAGCTCGGGCTCTTCCTCTTCCAGCTCTTTTAGATTGAGAAGCATCTTGTGTATATCACAATCCGGCGGCAATTCAATCCGATAATTCAGGACCGGTTCTAAAATCGGCATATCAGACTCCGACTCTGCTCCCAGCCCCTGTCCCGGATACGTATCAGAAAGCCCGGTAACTGCACAGACTTCCCCTGCATGTACCTCTGAAAGCATCTCATATTTTGCACCGGAATAGCGGCGGATCTGATTGATCTTCTCCTCCGTATCCGTGATGATCTCCCTGACCTTTATACTTCCTCCTGTCACTTTTAAATATGTCAGTCTGTTCCCCTGCTCATCCCGTCCAATCTTGTATACTTTCGCACCAAATTTTGCGGGATACTGTCTCTCCTCGGTCAAACTCTCAAGCGCATCCAACAGTTCTTCCACACCTTCTGCGTGCAGTGCTGAGCCAAAATAACACGGAAATACCCGTCTCTGACTGATCAAATCTGCTACCTGCTCTCTCGGAAGTTCTCCGTTCTCCAGATACTGCTCCAGCAGCCCTTCATCACACATGGCTAGCTGCTCTGCTGCCTCTTCACTGCTTTCACTTCCAAACACTTTTTCAAAATCAATACAGTGATCTCCAAATCGCTTTTTCAATTCTGCCAGAACGCGTTCTCTGTCTGTTCCCGCCTGGTCCATCTTATTCACAAAAAGAAACACCGGGATCTTGTACTGTCCAAGAAGTCTCCACAGTGTCTCTGTATGTCCCTGTACTCCGTCTGCACCACTGATCACAAGCACTGCATAATCCAGAACCTGCAGTGTCCGCTCCATCTCCGCAGAGAAATCCACATGCCCCGGTGTATCCAGCAGAGTTATCCCCATATCCTTCCAGGAAAGCACTGCCTGTTTTGAAAAAATAGTGATTCCTCTGGAACGTTCCAGATCATAGGTATCCAGAAATGCGTCCTTATGATCCACCCGTCCCATTTTCCGGATACTTCCGCTTATATAGAGCATACTTTCCGACAGTGTCGTCTTTCCTGCGTCTACATGAGCGAGGATGCCAAGACAGATATGTTTTTTTACTTTTTCAGACTCTTTTGAGCTCATGAAAACGCCTCCTCTTGTGATTACATTGATGTTGTATTATATCACAAAAGGAGGCGATAGTCGAGATACGTTCTCGTTTTCACTCTTCTATAAAATTTTTGACAAAAATTCTTTCAGTCTCGGATCCTTCGGATGCTCAAAGAACTCCTTCGGATTTCCTTCTTCTTTGATCTGCCCTTCATCCACAAACACAACTCTTGTGGCAACTTCTTTTGCAAATCCCATTTCGTGTGTTACCACAACCATAGTCATTCCGTCTCTTGCAAGCTGTTTCATCAGCTCCAGAACTTCTCCTACCATCTCCGGATCCAGCGCAGAAGTCGGCTCATCGAACAACATCACATCCGGATTCATTGCCAGAGACCGCACGATCGCAATACGCTGTTTCTGTCCACCGGAAAGCTGATCCGGATATGCATCTGCCTTGTCTGCAAGTCCAACCCTCTGCAGCAGTTCTTTTGCTTTTTTCTCTGCCTCTTCTTTCGACATCTTTTTCAATGTCACAGGTGCAAGCATGATATTTTCCAGGATCGTCTTATGTGGAAACAGATGGAAATGCTGGAACACCATTCCGATCTTCTGACGATGAACATCAATATCTGTCTTTGGGTCTGTAATATCCGTCCCTTCAAATAAAACAGTTCCTCCTGTTGGAACCTCCAACAGATTCAGAGACCGCAAAAATGTAGATTTTCCTGATCCAGACGGTCCGATCACAACAACGACCTCTCCTTTTTTGATCTCTGTAGAAATCCCACGCAGTACTTCCAACTTTCCAAATGCCTTTTTCAGATCCTGAACCTGGATCAATACTTCGTTCTTATCGTTCATTTGTGCGCAGTCTCCTTTCCAGTTTGTTCATAAAGAATGTAAGCAGCATCACCAGTGCCAGATAGATCACTGCCGCTGTGATTAATGGAATAAATGCCTCAAATGTACGGCTCTGAATTACCATTGCCGCCTTTGTCAGATCCTGTTCTCCAATATATCCGATGATCGCAGTCTCTTTGATCAGCACGATCATCTCATTGACCAACGCCGGGAGTACATTTTTAAATGCCTGCGGCATAATGATCAGACGCATCGTCTGTCCATAGCTGAGCCCAAGACTTCTTCCAGCCTCTGTCTGTCCTTCCGGAATCGCCATAATACCGGACCGCACGATCTCAGCTACATAGGCTCCGGAGTTGATACCAAATGCCAGCCCTCCGATAACGATGGAATTCAGGGAAGAAGCCCCGAACACAACGAGATACATGAACAATACCTGGATCATGCTCGGTGTTCCCCTGATAATGGTCAGATACACTTTACAGATTGCATTTAAAATTTTGAATTTTCCGGTCTTATCATGCAGAGAACGAATGATCGCCACAGTAAAACCAATGATCACACCTACTAAAAGTGCAAACAATGTTACAAGGATCGTAACTTTCAGACCGTTTACCAGCAAAAGCCACCGGTCATCTTCAATAAAGTTCTGATATAACTTTTCTGAAAAGCTCATGTTTTTACCTCTCTTGTATGTTTCTTTAACAGTTCAAAACAGGGCTGCCTGATTTTTGTCCCGCACCCCTGTTATTGTATCTCATTACCATTCTGTGATTATTTTCTTACGATCACTACCTGGCTTGCATTTGCATATGTGTCTGTGAAATCTGCATTTTTCTGACGCTCTGCATCCACTGTCATGCCGGCTGCACCGAAATCTGCCTTTCCTGCTGCAATGGATGGAAGAATAGAATCAAATTCCATATCCAGAATCTCCAGATCATATCCCATTTTATCACAGATCGCTCTGGAAAGATCCACATCGATTCCTACAATTCCGTCACCTTCATGATACTCGTATGGTTCAAATTCTGCATTCGTAGCCATAACAAGTGTTCCCTTGGAGTGATCCACATCTGCCGGAGATTCATACTGATATTTTCCGGTGTCATCTCCAATATAGTTTCCGATGATCTTATCAACTGTACCGTCTTCTTTCAGTTCTTCAAGCGCTTTGTTCATCTCATCCAGCAATTCCGTGTTTCCTTTTTTCACACACATTGCATATTCTTCTGTTTCAAAAACGCCGTCGATAATCTTCAGATCCTGATTCTTTTCTCCAAATTTTGCTGCCGGCTCAGAATCGATTACAACACAGTCGATCTTTCCGTTTTTCAGCGCCTGTATTGCAGTTGATCCTTTCGGATAACGCTTCATCTGAGAGTCTTTCTCTACCTGATCGGAGCTTAAGATATCTCCTGTCGTTCCCTGCTGAACACCGATCGTCAGTGTCTTAAGATCTTCCGGTTTCTCAACATTCACTTCTTTTTTCTCTGAAGAACCACATCCTGCAAGCGAAACCATACATGCCGCTGCCAGAACGATTCCTGTCAACTTTTTCATTTTCATCTTTCATTCCTCCCAAAACAAAATACACATAGTCTGTATAATCATTCATTTTATACATATATGATACCATGTTTTCACGAAATTGCAAGACTAATTATGCATAAATTATCATTTTTATACGTATATTTTTTGTATATAATTCATTTTTATGCAAGCAGTGCATAAATCCCGAAATACAGGAACACAATAATTCCAAGTACGATACGATAATATCCAAATGCCTTAAAATCATGATTCTGAATGTATTTTAATAAAAACTTGATCGCCAGAATGGACACAACAAATGAAACAACACATCCAAGCAGAAGAAGCCCAAGCTCAGTCCCTGTAAAGTCAAATCCAAAGTGACGAAGTTTTACAAGGCTGGCACCTGCCATTGCCGGAATCGCCAGAAAGAATGTAAAATCCGCTGCTGCAGTTCTTGACACGCCCAGTGCCAGTGCTCCGATGATCGTTGCTCCTGAACGGGAAGTTCCCGGAATCATAGCAAGCATCTGGAATACTCCGATCCAGATCAGGACCGGAACTCCCATCTGGGAAATCTTGGTGATCTGAGGTTTCCTTCCTTTGTGTCTGTTCTCGATCACAATAAACAGAACACCGACTACGATCAGCATCGTAGCAACTACATAAGAATTATAAATTTTTCTTCATAAAATCATTAAACAGGATTCCTACCACTCCTGCCGGTATGGAAGCGATCACTACTTTCACCCAGAGCTGCAGCGTCATTTTTTTCTGCTTTTCTGTCTTTTTCGGTGAAAACGGATTCAGCCGGTGAAAATAAATCACAACAACTGCCATGATCGCACCAAGCTGGATCACCACGTTAAACATATCCAGATACGACTGGCTGAAATTCAGCTTCACAAATTCTTCTACCAGGATCAAATGTCCTGTACTGCTGATCGGGAGCCATTCTGTAATTCCTTCCACAATCCCCAGTATGATTACTTTTAATGCTTCTAACATATCTCTCCTCCTATCTCAAAGCAAACTTTTCGACTGCTTTTGCCACGCCTTCTTCCTCATTCGTATCCGTCACATAATCTGCTACCGCTTTTACACTTTCCTCTGCATTGCCCATGGCAACTCCAAATCCCACGGCCTTTAACATTTCAAGATCATTGTCCCCGTCTCCGCATGCCATAATCTCATCTCTGTCAATTCCAAGTCTGTGCCCAAGCTCAATCATTCCAATTCCCTTATCGATTCCCTGAGCATTAATCTCAATGTTATTTCCAAGCGATCCCGTCAATACCAGCCCCGGAATCTCTTCCAGCTCTTTTCTGGCACGCTCTATATCCTGCATATCCGCAAACATAAGCTGCAGTTTGTCTGCATCGCGCTCTGCTTCGCCATACCATTTTACAATAGACGGAACTACAGTCCTGGTAGACCTTACATACTCCCACATATGCGGATTCTTGTGATAACGCCAAATTTCCTGTAGCTGATTTTCCTGCGCATATACCTCCCGGTCAAAGTACGCCTCTTGTAATGTATCATACTTTTCTGTGATTTCCAACGCTTTCTTTCCTTTTTCATAAGGAACCGGATGCGAAAGAATCGTTTTTTCATGGATCAAATCGTAGATTCTCGCCCCATTGGTCGTCAGCGCATACTGCATTCCCTGTATCGCTCTTACCTGTCCTGGAATACCGGTAAGCGGCCGCCCGGTCGCTACCAGCACAATGATCCCCTGCGCGATGGCCTCCTCCAGTACACTCTTTGTATGATCAGTTACCTCTTTTTTTGAATTGAGCAAAGTCCCGTCCAAATCCAGTCCTATCATTTTTATCTTTTTCATGAAGCCTACTCCTCATCTTTCTGTTACTGCTCACAGTAACCTCTTTCTTAAAGTTTTGTAACTTATTTTATCAAAATTTGCGTTATTTCGCAATTTATAGTATAATAGCGAAACAGACTTTTTTATAGAAAGGAATTAAAGTTATGAAATCAGGCTTAAAACGCAGGCTGCAAACAGGTGCTGCACTTATTTGCTCCCTCGCAATGGCTTTTTCTGTTCTCCCTGTTTCCGCAGAGGAAAGCACCCAAAGCCTCGAAAGCAAAACTTCTGATCTGGCAGGCCAGCTGGCCGGTATCAATCAGGAACTTGTCGCCATCAGCGATCAGATATCTACGACTGAGATGCAGGTTGAGATTACGAATGGCGAGATTCAAAGGACAAAAGATTCCTTAGCCGACGCACAGGCAAAAGAAGCTCAACAGTATAATGACATGAAGACACGTATTAAGTATATGTACGAGACCGGAAGCGCATCACTTCTGGAAATGCTCTTTTCTGCAGAGGATATGACTGACTTTCTGAACAAAGCAGATTTTATCCAGAACATCAGCGACTATGACCGCAAGATGCTCACTGAACTGCAGGAGACGAAAAATCAAATCGCAGAAGAGGAAAAGACTCTTCAGGCACAGCAGGATTCTCTGGTCTCACTCCAGACAAGTCTGGATAAGAAGCAGTCTGATCTCGAAGCGAAAGCCGCTGCTACTTCTACTGATCTGGCTACATTTCAGGCACAGCTTGCAGCACTTAGAGCACAGGAAGCTGCAGAACTGGAAGCAAAAAGACAGCAGGAACTTCAGCAGCAACAGCAGCAGAAATCGGACAAACCTTCATCCGGTGACGGTAACTCAACAGTGACTCCGACACCTCCGACTACACCGGATTCCGGCGGAGATATCATTCAGGGAGGAGGCTCTGATGCAACCCATGATGAGCTCACTACCTTTGCCGCTTTATTGGACTGCGAGGCCATACATGATTATAATTCCATGCTGGCTGTAGCGACCGTGATCATGAATCGTGTGGAAAGTCCGCTTTTCCCGAATTCAATTCACGGTGTCATCTATGCAACCGGACAGTTTGAACCGGTCTGGAGCGGAAGACTTGATTCTGTTCTGAATTCCGGTCCGTCCAGCCTGGCACTTCAGGTTGCCCAGGACGCAGTCAACGGAGCAAGACTTTCTTCTGTCATTGACTGCTACTTCTTCCTGTATGCAGGTGGTACCGATCGTCCGGGAGTCAATGTCGGCGGGAACCTTTTCTTACAGAGCTGGTAGAAATTTATATGTACATAAAAAGTAGGCTGAAAATCGGTTTGTTAATACCGATCTTCAGCCTCTTTTCTATTGGTAATCCATAACATCAATCCATCTCATCAGGAAATCTTTCTCAAGCGCATTTTCCTTGGAAAGCTGTGCTGCTGCGACGATCGGAAGCCACTGCTGTACATACTGCATTGCTGTATCACTCTTCTTACAGAAAATCTTCAGGTACAGATCTGCTTTTTCCTGACTTTCCAGTGCAAACAAAAGATAGGTCATAGCTGCATCTGCACTTGCATTTCCCTGTGTCACATGAGCCCAGTCAATCACAGTCATCTTACCGTTCTTTCCAACGATCACGTTGCTCGGATTAAAATCTCCGTGACAGATCTTGTCATGCTTCGGCATACTTTCCAGTCGTGTCATCAGTTCATATCTTGTCGTCGCATCCAGGACTTTTAATCCATTGATCTGCCGGGCAAATTTATCTTTCATCTTGTTTAAAAGAGGTGCCTTTTTACTTGTAACACTCAGCTGCAGATCCACAAAATCATTCATATATTTTTCCAGATTTGTAGGATCGACCTTCATCATCTCTTCCATTGTCTTACCATCTTTGTACTCGATCACCAGAGCCCATTTTCCATCGATCTGTGTCACTTCTTTTACACTCGGGATATCCAGTCCTGCTTCTTCAACACGGGCAGTATTTAAAGCCTCATTCAGTACGTCTGACTTCGGATGCTCTTTTGCAAATACTTTTACAATTCCTTCTTCACATTTGTACACTTCTTTGTAAGAACGTTTTACGATTAAGTTTTTTTCTTCCAGTTTCATAAAAATTGCCTCCTGTCATACATTCTATCCCGCCCGGTAAATCCTTCCGGTGTGGTATCTGTTTTTCTTTTACTGACCTTATTATAGCTCCTGCTTTTTTGAAATGTAAGCCCCTAAAGTTAACTTTGTGCAATTTTTCACGATATTTTTTTACTGAATATAATTGTTAATTTCTTAACTTTTTTTAACGATTTTCTTCTTTTATATTTTCACAAAAAGAGGACACTCCTCCCGTCATTTCTGGCGTTTGGAATGTCCTTCTCTCTTATTTTCCTTACCGGAAATTATTTTCCATAGTAGCATTTCAGGTAAAGTTCTTTGATCTCTTTCATCAGTGGGTATCTTGGGTTTGCTCCTGTACACTGGTCATTGAATGCCTGCTCTACCATGTCATCCAGTGTGTCAAGGAAGTATTTCTCATCGATACCATACTCTTTGATGGATTTCTTGATTCCGATCTGTTCTTTTAATACTTCCAGTTTTGCAAGGAAGTTCTCAAATACTTCTTTGTCATCTTTTCCTGTGCATCCTGCAAAACGTCCTAACTCAGCGTATCTTGCAAGTGCATGTGGATACTGATACTGAGAGAATGTTCCCATCTTAGTTGGAACCTCAGATGCATTGTATCTCATAACTTCTGTCAGAAGTACTGCGTTTGCAACACCGTGTGGCAGATGGTGGAATGCTCCCAGTTTATGAGCCATAGAGTGGTTCAATCCAAGGAATGCATTTGCGAATGCCATACCAGCCATACAAGAAGCGTTTGCCATCTCTTCACGGGCTTTTGGATCATTTGCTCCGTTCTCATATGCTGATGGAAGGTTTTCAAATACCATCTTCACTGCTTTCATAGCAAGACCATCTGTGTAGTCTGTAGCCATGATAGATACAAATGCTTCGATCGCATGTGTCATAACGTCGATACCTGATGCACTTGTCAGTCCTTTTGGCTGTGTCATCATGTTGTCAACATCAACGATTGCCATGTTCGGAAGTAACTGGTAATCAGCCAGCGGCCATTTTACACCTGTCTCTGCGTCTGTAATGATCGCAAATGGTGTTACCTCAGAACCTGTTCCTGAAGATGTCGGGATTGCTACGAAGTATGCTTTTTTACCCATCTCAGGGAATGTGTATACTCTCTTACGGATATCCATGAAGTCCATAGCCATATCTTCAAAGTTTGCATCCGGATATTCGTACATTACCCACATAATCTTAGCAGCGTCCATTGCAGATCCACCACCAAGAGCAATAATTGTATCAGGCTCGAAAGAACGCATCATGTCTGCACCTTTCTGTGCACACTGCAGTGTCGGGTCCGGAGCTACTTCATAGAAGCATGTGTGCTGGATTCCCATAGCATCCAGTTTCTCTTCGATTCCTTTTACATATCCGTTTTTGTACAGGAATGAGTCTGTTACGATGAATGCTTTTTTCTTGTGCATGATTGTTCCAAGTTCATCCAGTGCAACCGGCATGCTGCCTTTCTTGAAGTATACTTTTTCAGGTGTTCTGAACCAGAGCATGTTCTCTCTCCTCTCTGCAACTGTCTTCACGTTAATCAGGTGTTTTACTCCAACGTTTTCTGATACGGAGTTTCCGCCCCATGAACCACATCCCAGTGTAAGAGATGGAGCCAGTTTGAAGTTGTAAAGATCTCCGATACCACCCTGAGCTGCAGGAGTGTTGATCAGAACACGGCATGTCTTCATTGCTGCATAGTGTTTTTCAATCTTTTCTTTCTGTGCCGGATGAACGTACAGAGCAGATGTATGTCCATATCCACCGTCTGCTACAAGCTGTTCTGCTTTTGCAAGTGCTTCGTCAAATGTTTTTGCTTTATACATAGCAAGTACAGGAGATAATTTTTCGTGAGCAAATTCTTCTGAAATATCTACAGACTCTACTTCACCGATCAGGATTTTTGTATTCTCAGGAACATCTACACCTGCCATTTTTGCAATCTCATATGCAGATTTTCCAGGAATCTTGCTGTTTAATGCACCATTGATGATAATTGTCTTACGAACCTTATCAAGCTCAGCGCCTTTTTTCAGGAAGTAGCATCCACGATACTGGAATTCTTTCTTCACTTCTTCATAAATGCTGTCCAGAACAGTAACTGACTGCTCAGAAGCACAGATCATACCATTGTCAAATGTTTTAGAATGGATGATAGAGTTTACTGCCATCTTGATATCTGCTGTATCATCAATGATAACAGGTGTATTTCCAGGTCCTACACCAAGTGCCGGTTTTCCTGAAGAGTAAGCAGCCTTCACCATTCCAGGACCACCTGTAGCCAGGATGATATCAGAATCTCTCATAACCTGGTTTGTCAGTTCCAGAGACGGTACATCGATCCATCCGATAATTCCTTCCGGTGCTCCGGCTTTTACTGCTGCTTCAAGAACTACTTTTGCAGCCTCGATCGTACATGCTTTTGCACTTGGATGTGGGCTGATGATGATTGCATTTCTTGTCTTTAAACAGATCAATGTTTTAAAGATTGCTGTAGATGTCGGGTTTGTTGTCGGAATAACTGCTGCAACAAGTCCGATCGGCTCAGCTACTTTCTTGATTCCGTATGCAGTGTCTTCTTCGATCACTCCACAAGTTTTTGTATCTTTATATGCATTGTAGATATACTCTGCTGCATAATGATTTTTAATGATTTTATCTTCAAGGACACCTCTCTGTGTCTCTTCTACTGCCATTTTAGCAAGCGGGATACGCATCTTGTTAGCTGCCATTGCTGCTTCATAGAAAATCTTATCAACCTGCTCCTGAGAGAATTTTGCAAATTCTTTCTGAGCTTCGCGCATTGCTTTCATCTTCGCTTCCAGTGTTTCTACGCTGTCTACGATTGCAGGTACTCCCATCTCTTCTTTTTCTTCGCCATTTCAATAATCCTCCTGTAATTGACTTGGTTTCTTAATTACAGGTATTAGTATACTTTCTTGTTAAATAATTGTCAATATAGCTTTTGACAAATATTTAACGTTATCTTTTTAACGTCAATTGGTACATTTGCACAAAAATTAATTTTTATCACCAATGGAAGATTACCGGTGTCCCTGGTTCGATCATATTGAAGAGCGCCCCCGCCTGATCTAACGGCATATTGATACAGCCATGAGACCCTGTTCCCGGAATCTGATACAATGTCCCGCCAAATGCAGTCTGCCAGATCGCATCATGAAAACCGACTCCGCTTGACGTCACCTGCATCCAGTATTTTACCTTTGTTCTGTATGCCGGTTCTCCGGTATCTGGATTAATATCTCCGACCAGAACAGAATTTGGCTGCTTCCACATCAGGGAATACACTCCTTCCGGTGTAATCTTGGACGGAATCGGCTCTCCTGTCACAACATCCGTCTCCAGCACCACCTGTCCATTCTGAATATACCACATATGCTGTGCACTCATATCCACTTCTGCATACGTATTTCCCCAGTCCTGCCCGGAATGTGCTGCGGCAGTACCGCCCGCATAATATGCAGGCTCCCTTGTGACTACTTCCCCGTTTAAAATGCTGTTCTGCAGATTCACAAGCTCTGTATCCTCATCAATCGACCATCCATAAGTCCCGCCCGTCACAGTTGCGCTCTTTCCGGCCGGCGTTGTAAAGGTTCTGGTTGTTCCCTGTGTATCATACTTATCTCCAAAGGCAGTAAACCACTGCTTCATCGCCTCTGTATTGAGAGAAACCTTCATTTCTCCGTCTACCTGCAGCCACTGTGAGATCAGCGCTTTATCTACTACGACTGGTTCATTCATCGGATATGTGATACTTGCATTTACATATTTATTCATTGCATCACAGGCTTCCTGTACTTCCTTGGAATCCTCTGTATATTTCGGTTTCGCATAGCACTTGGTTTCCACCATATCCAACTGTGGCTGAAACTCTGTGATATGAACTTTTACCTGCTCTGTAAGACGTTCTTTATCCACGGCATTTCCATACACTTCCGGTTTGATGACATACTGGTTTCCATCAAATTCCGGCTTTGCATTCTCTGCCGGTGTCTGCTCTGTCTGCAGACATGAAAGCTGTGAGATCCGCTGATTCAACGATTCCTCATTATATGACACATTGACTGAAACCTTTCTGGAATTCTCCATAAAGAAAGCTTTCGGCCAGGCGAATCCATTCTGATCCTTCAACAATTTTTCTGCTTCTGTCCCCGCTCTGTATTCCAGTCCAATCTCGCTTCCGCTGATCACATCCTGTCTTCCTTTATTTTCCAAAATTGTAAGCTTATAATCTTTTATATTTGTCTGGAGATACTTTTCTACATCACTTGCTGTCTTCCCCGAAAAGTTTTTACCGTTAATTTTCGTATTCACGAAAAAGTGACTCATGAAATACACAGAGATTGCAACATAGATCAAACAGATCACTGCAAGAACCCCTCCTGTGATCCACAAAGCCTTTACTTTCCCGTCTTTTCCCGTCTTTCTTCTTTTTACTGCCTTTATTTTTTTCGCTTTTCCCATCCTAAATGTTCCCCTTTTACATTCTCTTATGTAATAATACCGTAATACAGTATCACCTATATATTAGACGAAAAAGATTACAAATGTGTTGCAAAAATCATTAAATTTTTTTAATTTTAGATGAATCAAAAAAGCACTCGAAAACCATCTCTGATCTTCAAGTGCTTCTCTTTTGCTATTTTGATTACTGATTAAACTAACTCGATCAGTACTTCCATAGCTGCATCACCTTTACGCTGGCCAATCTTAACGATTCTTGTGTAACCACCGTTGCGGTCTGCATATTTTGGAGCGATTTCTGTGAATAATTTATCCACTAAATCAACTTTTTTCATATTTCTCTTGATGTTGTTCTTTGGAGCTTCTGTTGCTGTGTAAAGAACTTTCAGCATCTGTCTTCTTGCGTGAAGTCTGCTTGGCATATCTTTTTTGATTGTCTTTTCAACTTCTTCGTAAACAGTTACTTTTTTACCGTCAACAACTTCTTTCACTCTTCTGCCTTTGTCGTCTTTTTTAGCAACTTTAGCTTTTACAGTTACTTCTTCGAAGTTATCTTTTTCTTTTACAGCTAAAGCGATCAGTTTTTCAACTTCTTTACGGATCTCTTTTGCTTTTGCTTCTGTAGTAACAATTTTACCATTGTTCAGTAATGCTGTTACCTGGTTTCTGATCAAAGCTTTTCTCTGGCTGGATGTTCTGCCGAGTTTTCTATATTTTGCCATTTTTATGGTCCTCCATTAAATAAACATTTGGTTTTGCATCTTCGGGCTTATAAATCAAATGCTCCCGCCACGCTCTTCGGGCTTACTGACGGGATAATTTTCTTTATTCCTCTCCCTGATTTAACTCAAGGTTTAATTCTTTTAATTTTGCCAGCACTTCTTCCAGAGACTTACGTCCAAGGTTACGCACCTTCATCATGTCTTCCGGTGTCTTGTTTGTAAGTTCTTCTACTGTGTTGATGCCGGCTCTCTTCAGACAGTTGTATGAACGTACAGAAAGCTCTAATTCGTCAATGCTCATCTCCAGAACTTTCTCTTTCTCGTCATCCTCTTTTTCAATCATGACTTCAGCTGACTGAGCAACTTCAGAAAGGTCAATGAATAATTTCAGATGTTCACTAAGAACTTTTGCTGCAAGGCTGACTGCCTCATCCGGAAGCAGTGTTCCCTTTGTCCATACGTCTAATGTCAGTTTGTCATAATCTGTAACCTGTCCGACACGAGTATTCTGAACGGTCATATTGACACGTTCAACCGGTGTATAGATTGAATCGATCGGAATCACACCAATCGGCATATCCTCACTCTTGTTCTTGTCTGCGCTTACGTATCCTCTGCCTTTTGTAATGGTAAGTTCCATATACAATTTGCTGTCTTTACCGCCGCTCAATGTAGCGATAACCTGCTCCGGATTCATAATCTCAATATCAGAATCTGTCTGGATATCAGCACCTGTTACAATACCTTCTCCTTCAAACTCGATATATGCAGTCTTTACTTCGTCTGATTCTGATGTATTTTTGATTGCCAGGGACTTTAAGTTCATGATAATCTCTGTTACATCTTCTTTTACACCTGGGATGGAACTGAATTCGTGCAGAACTCCGTCAATCTTTACAGAACTGATGGCTGCTCCCGGAAGCGAAGAAAGCATGATTCTTCTCAGGGAGTTACCCAATGTGATTCCGTATCCTCTCTCCAGAGGTTCCACTACAAATTTTCCATATTTTTTATCTTCTGAAATTTCTGTAATTTCAATATTCGGCTTATTAAAATCAAACACTACACAGACCCTCCTTATGGGTTAATATATGTTGAGGGGGTACAATGTTAAATCTCCGGATTCTAAAACTTCTGCTACTCACTGAGAGATTATTTAGAATATAACTCGACGATTAACATCTCATCTACAGGAACATCGATTGCTTCTCTTGAAGGAAGCTCTTTTACTGTACCTTTCAGGTTCTCAGCATCAACTTCCAGCCAGTCAGGAATCATGTTTCCACCTGTTACTTCCAGAATATCTTTGTATCTCTGGCAGTCTTTGTGTTTTTCTTTGATTTCAATCACGTCACCAGCTTTTACAAGGTAAGATGGAATGTTTACCTGTTTTCCGTTTACTAAAACGTGTTTGTGGTCAACGATCTGTCTAGCTTCTTTTCTTGTTCTTGCGAATCCCATACGGAACATTACATTGTCCAGTCTGGATTCCAGAAGAACCATCAGGTTTTCACCTGTCATACCTTCCATCTGTTTTGCTTTTGCATAGTAGTTTCTGAAAGGTTTCTCTAATACACCATAGATGAATTTTGCTTTCTGTTTCTCACGTAACTGGAGACCGTACTCGCTCATTTTTCTATTAGCTCTTTTTAACTGTCTGTTAGATTTTTTGTTGATTCCTAAATAGATTGGGTCCATACCTAATGAACGGCATCTTTTAAGAACTGGAACTCTATTAACTGCCATGTTTATCCTCCTTAAAAATCAGCGGAACTGCAGTAATCCGCTATGCTCATTGCTCAAATTCTCTGTTAGCTCACCTGCAGCAAAAAACTGCCGCCAAGTCCGAAATTAGACTCTTCTGCGTTTTGGTGGGCGGCATCCGTTGTGTGGTACCGGTGTTACGTCTTTGATACTTACTACATCAATACCGCAAGCCTGTAATGCACGGATTGCAGCTTCTCTTCCTGATCCTGGACCCTTTACGAAAACATCAACTGTTTTCAGACCATGTACTAATGCTGCCTTTGCTGCTGTTTCAGCTGCCATCTGAGCTGCATATGGAGTAGATTTTCTTGAACCTCTAAATCCCAGACCGCCTGCACTTGCCCATGAAAGTGCATTTCCCTGTGTATCTGTTAATGTTACGATTGTATTATTAAAAGATGACTGGATATGTGCTTGTCCTCGTTCAACGTTTTTCTTGACACGTTTCTTTGTCACTTTTTTTGTAACTTTCTTAGCCATTTAAACTAACCTACTTTCTTGAATTCTTGTATTCCCCACTTGACGGGGATATTACTTTATATTATTTTTTCTTGTTTGCTACAGTTCTCTTAGGACCTTTGCATGTTCTTGCATTAGTCTTTGTTTTCTGACCACGTACCGGAAGTCCTTTTCTGTGACGGATTCCACGGTAGCATCCGATTTCTTTAAGTCTCTTGATGTTTAACTGGATTTCTCTTCTGAGATCACCTTCTACAACCTGAGTCTCATCAATCACTTCACTGATTTTCTAACGTCGTCCTGTGTCAAATCTCTAACACGTGTATCCGGATCTACTCCTGCATCTGCAAGGATACGGATAGCGGATGTTCTTCCGATTCCGTAAATATAAGTAAGTCCGATTTCTACACGTTTGTCTCTTGGTAAGTCTACACCTGCAATACGAGCCATGTGTCTTTCCTCCATTTTGAATCTAAATTTAATATTGTCTTTAACTGGGTGTGTCAGACTTTGCCGAATCACACCAGGTGCAAATATGATGCACCCTTTCCCGACACGTAAATCCTTTTACGCAAATGACCGTCGGGT
>ENA-OQJB01000323-OQJB01000323.1-human-gut-metagenome-genome-assembly--contig:-NODE-323-length-26513-cov-4.326272_pt1 | contig 26513 bp, 22 predicted proteins | sample MGYA00242599_ERZ504765 | MGnify/ENA primary metagenome ERZ504765 (study PRJEB26092, sample SAMD00036354) | human gut metagenome | host: Homo sapiens | study: EMG produced TPA metagenomics assembly of...
CCTTTTTCTTTGTCTATCAAGTTTTTAATGACTACTACTTCGTAAACATACACCTGCTACCACTCAATAAATTTTACCACGAGCTCTGCGTTCTGCCAACATCTGTGTAAGGAAACGCTGACGGTCCTTAGCAATGTAACGCCGGGCAAAAATATTAGGAACAGCTACCCCCAAAGCTATACAGAAAATAATAAGCGCCGAGTTAATACCATTGGAAAAAGCAAGTGTCACTTCCCCTACCACTCCACGCATATTGATAAGCGCCAGCAACGAACGATACATCAAGACACCAGGTACCATCGGAATGACAGAAGGAATAGTCAGCACATGATTAGGGACATGAAACCAATGAACGGCTTTGACAGCTATCAAACTCACGACAAAGCTTCCCATAAACGAACCGATCACCGGACCATATCCTAATTCAAAGTTTACAAAGTTACGGGTGCATACTGCAATAATTCCACCTACAGCCACCACCCACAACAAACGTCTCTGCACATTAAAAATAGTAGCGAATCCCATAGCCGCAATTGCAGCCGCAACAGCATATACCCAATAAGCATCGTGCGGCACCATACTCAGTTCACTGAACTTCTGGTCGATAGTCACATCATTCATCACCAGCAGCCTCAAGGCAAAAGCGATACCAAACGCCATGCCTCCTACCATCATTACCGTGTTGGCTGCACGCGTAATACCTACCAACAAGTGATTGTCAATCATATCGTCCACAAAATTTATCAGCGGCACACCGGGTACTATATATAAAGTACAGGCCAGCAACGGATGATACGGAGTGGAAGATAAACCGGAAAAAGAAAACGCATAAGCCAGACAAGTACATAAAAATGCAGAGATCGCAATACTCATATATACATTGATACCGAACTCAATGCAACGGGCACGGGTACGGAACCCCACAAAAGTACAAATAGCCGTAATCAGAAAAGCAATCCAGTCACCACCAAACAACTTGCAGAACCCTCCACAAGCAAACCCGGTACAGATTGCCACGACATAAGGGGTATAATTACGCTCCTGACGAGCAATCTTCTCAAGTTCTTCCTCGTATTTATCCAATGAATAATCCTGCTCAATGGCACGCCACGAAAGTTTACTGATTTTTGAAATGGCTTCCATATTGATACCATGTTTCTCGCATTTCTGAAACTTGGAAAAAGAGTGCTTCTCGTCACTCACATTGACCATCAGCATCGTCCACCGGATATCAATATGCAGTTTCTCTTCCGGAATACCCAGATAAGCGGCCACGCGCTTCATGTTTCTTTCAATTCGGTTAGTGTCTGCCGCGCTCTCCATCAGCAGCTTGCCGGTACGTAATAAAAGGTCTAGTTTACGGCGCAATAACAGCACCTCTTGTTCATTTGTTGTCTCGTTCATCTTCTTTTTACCTCAATTTTATTTACTCTGACAGGAAACAGGTTGTTTTTTCGGGATGCAAAGGTACAAAAAGTATATGATATTCATAACTAAATGTAGGAACAGAAATGAAATTGTCGTATCTTTGACCCGAAATAATTAAGTTAGATATGGTAACATTCAAAGAATTCTTTTCATTCAAGAATAACCGCTTCTTCTGGCTCAATCTGATAGCGATGGTAGTGGTCATTGTGGCAGCACCTTTGGGAACCCTTCAATGGCTGGACAACTATACACGCCACGGCGAAGCAGTGGTAGTGCCCGATGTAAAAGGAATGAATCTGCGGATTGCAGAAAATGAACTCGACAAGCAGTCACTAAAATCAATCGTCATAGACTCCAGCTATGTAAAAGGAATAGCCCCCGGTGCTATTTTGGAACAGAATCCCGCCGGTGGCTCCAAGGTGAAGTCGGGCAGAACCGTCTATCTGACCGTCAATGCAGACAGCGCCCCCAAGGTAGCCATTCCCGATATCATGGATAATAGTTCTCTCCGCCAAGCCGAAGCTAAATTACGTGCGTTAGGTTTTAAAATAACCGAACCTGAATATATCAGCGGCGAAAAAGACTGGGTATACAGCATAAAATACCGAGGACGCGACTTGAAAGCCGGAGAAAAGATTCCTCACGAAGCCGTACTGACCCTCACGGTAGGCAACGGCAATGAAACCATGCCCGAAGATTCTGCATTGGTAAATGAATCCGGAACTGCGAACGATGACAAACCTGTGGTAGACGAATCCTGGTTTTAAACTTAACACACAGTGATGATGAGAGAAGAATATGTGGATGAACTAGACGACACACTGGATGATGTGGAACCGATAGTGGACAACCCCGCCGAACTGTATGAACATTTCCGTGTAGTAGTAGACAAAGGACAGTCACAAGTGCGCGTGGACAAATATTTGTTCGAACGGCTTGTCAACTCTTCGCGCAACCGTATTCAGAAGGCTGCCGACGCCGGCCTCATCATGGCGAACGGCAAACCGGTGAAAAGCAGTTATAAAGTAAAGCCTTGCGACGTGCTGACGGTGATGATGGACCGTCCACGTTATGATAATGATATCATTCCCGAAGATATTCCACTGGATATAGTCTATGAGGACAACGATTTGATGGTAATCAACAAACCGGCCGGACTGGTAGTGCATCCGGGATGCGGAAACTACCACGGTACGCTGGTCAACGCCATAGCATGGCATCTGAAAGACAACCCCAGATACGACCCTAACGATCCGCAAGTGGGATTAGTCCACCGTATAGACAAAGACACCTCGGGCCTGCTCGTGGTAGCCAAGACCCCCGATGCCAAGACTCATCTGGGACTTCAGTTCTACAACAAGACCACCAAACGTAAATACAATGCTCTGGTATGGGGTATCGTAGAAAATAATGAAGGAACCATAGAAGGGAATATAGGGCGCAACCCCAAAGACCGCATGCAAATGGCTGTACTGAGTGACCCCGCCCGAGGAAAGCACGCCGTCACCCACTACCGGGTACTGGAACGTCTGGGCTATGTCACGCTGGTAGAGTGTGTGCTTGAAACGGGACGCACCCACCAGATACGTGTCCACATGAAGCACATCGGGCACACGCTGTTCAATGATGAGCGTTATGGCGGAAACGAAATTTTAAAAGGAACTCATTTTAGTAAATACAAACAATTCGTAAACAACTGTTTCGAGACCTGCCCCCGCCAGGCATTACACGCCATGACGCTGGGCTTTGTCCATCCCCGTACAGGCGAAGAGATGTTCTTCACCTCTCCGCTGCCCGAGGATATGACAAACCTGATAGACAAGTGGAGAAACTATATCAGTAACAGAGAAGAACTATGAAACGTACTATTGCCATAGTAGCCGGAGGAGATTCCAGCGAACTTGTCGTTTCCCTGCGCAGTGCACAGGGACTTTACTCTTTCATTGACAAAGAGCGTTATAACCTATATATAGTAGAGATGGAAGGGCATCGGTGGGAAGTAGTCCTTCCGGACGGTTCCAAAACCCCGATAGACCGTAATGATTTCAGTTTCATGGAGAACGGCGAAAAGAAACATTTCGACTTCGCCTACATCACCATCCACGGAACTCCGGGGGAAAACGGTATCCTGCAAGGTTACTTCGACCTGTTAGGAATTCCCTACTCCAGTTGTAACGTACTGGTATCTGCCATGACTTTCAATAAATTCACCTGCAACCAATACCTGAAAGGCTTCGGTATCCGCGTAGCCGAATCACTGATCCTGCGTAAAGGGTTTGAAATTACAGACGAAGAAGTAATCAACAAAATTGGTCTGCCTTGTTTCATCAAACCCAACGCCGGCGGTTCCAGCTTCGGTGTCACCAAAGTAAAGACTAAGGAAGATATACAACCCGCCATCGAAAAAGCTTTCAAGGAAAGTGACGAAGTAATGATTGAAGCCTTTATGAGAGGAACGGAAATCACCTGCGGCTGTTACAAGACCTCGGACAAGGAAGTGGTATTCCCCATCACCGAGGTGGTGAGTGCCAACGAATTCTTTGACTATGGAGCCAAATACAATGGAGAATCACAGGAAATCACCCCTGCCCGCCTGCCCGAAGATACAGCCGAACGTGTACGTCTGCTCACTTCGGCCATTTATGACATTCTGGGGTGTTCCGGCCTTATCCGCATTGACTATATCATTACCGAAGGCGAAAAAGTAAACTTGCTCGAAATCAATACCACCCCGGGCATGACAGCTACCAGCTTCATTCCCCAACAGGTGCGTGCCGCAGGATTGGATATAAAAGATGTGATGACTGACATTATAGAAAATAAATTTTAGTGGTTCGTGATTAGCGGTTAGTGATTAATATCCATGCGGCACATAATGCAGCCTATTAACCACTAACCACTGGCCACTCATCACTGACTAACCCTTATAAATTATGAACATACCAGCTGAATTTAACGAGATTCGTCCGTACACTCCCGAAGAGTTACCGCAAATCTATGAAGAATTAATCGCTGACCCCGTTTTCCGGACAGTGGTAGAGTCTGTTATGCCGGGCGTACCTTTCGAAGGTCTTGCCATGAAGATGCGTCAATGCAAAACAAACCTGGAATTCCAAAAAGCGTTCTTTTACGGACTGTTATGGGATTTGGTGAAAAAACAGCCAACGGACTGACATTCGACTGTTCCGCCTTGTCCGACTTAACCCGGAACTACACTTTCATCTCCAATCATCGTGACATTATTCTGGATTCGGCTTTTCTATCTATCCTACTGATAGACAAAGGAATGACCACCGTAGAAATCGCCATCGGCGACAACCTGCTCATCTACCCATGGATTCATAAGCTGGTACGTGTCAATAAATCATTCATCGTGAAACGCGGCCTCAACATGCGGCAGAAACTGGAAGCATCTGCTTTGATGTCGCGCTACATGCATTTCGCCATGAAGGAAAAATATGAGAATTTATGGATAGCGCAACGTCAGGGACGTGCCAAAGATTCCAATGACCGTACCCAAGACAGTGTATTGAAAATGATGGCCATGGCAGGTGAAGGCGATGTCACCGAAAGACTGAAAGAACTGAACATCGTTCCGCTCGCTATCTCTTATGAATATGACCCATGCGATTTCCTGAAAGCCAAGGAATTACAACAGAAACGGGATGATCCCTATTTCCAGAAAAGTCCCGAAGACGACCTGATCAATATGCAGACCGGCCTTTACGGATACAAAGGACGCATCCATTTCCAGACTTCCGCCTGTCTGAATCATGAACTGGACGAACTGAAAGAACACAATTTGCCTAAATGTGATTTGTTTACCGCCATATCGGAAACCATAGACCGGCATATACACAGCAGTTACCGCTTGTTTGCAGGTAATTATGTGGCGTGTGACCTCTTGATGGGAGACAACCGTTTCACGGCCGAGTACACAGAAGAAGAAAAAGAGCATTTTGAAAACTACATGGAACAACAGATTGCCAAAGTAGACCTTCACAATAAAGATGCCTCTTTCCTGCGCCATGCTTTGCTGACTATGTATGCCAATCCGCTCATCAATTACCTGAAAGCGGACAAAAGGATAAGAACGTTTACCGTAAAGGGTGGATTTTACAGTCACCCTGAAAAGAAAATTACAAACATGAGGAAAGTCGTTATTTTATCTTTTCTAGCTTCTTTGCTTCTCGGCGCGTGCGGTGAAGACGATTATGTATATCCCAATGTTCTGACAGATATGATCGACTTGAAAACCGATCATACAGGAACCGGACGATATCTGATAACGGACGAAGGGACAGAGTGGCGCATCCAGTCACGTACCGGTCTTGACGGACTGGCACCAGACACCACGTACCGCACGGTTACCATGTACGCTCCATTGACAGACTCGGAAGAAGCAGAAAAAGAAGCCATACTTTACAATACCCAACTGGTTATTTCTCCTGTTCCCTTGCCCGAATCTAAATTCAAGGAGATAAAGACCGATCCGGTGGCCATTCAAAGCATCTGGCGGGGTGGGAATTACCTGAACCTGATTTTACAAGTCAAAGTCAAAGATCAGAAGCACGGCTATCACTTTATTGAGAACAAACTGGAGAACAAAGATGGAGAACAAACATTATACTTGACACTCTATCATGACAGGAATAATGGCATCGAAGGTTTCAACCGTAAAGTCTATCTGTCTGTTCCCTTATGGGCATACGCCGACAAGCTGCATAAAGGCGATAAGATTGTATTCAACATCCATACTTATAAAGAAGGTATGACCAGTCGTATCTTTTATTTTTAGCAAACAAAAACATCAAAACATTCCATTTTATGATAAAGACCATTTATTTCATATTCTTCATCTGCGCATTCTCACTAGGATTATGGGCATGTACCGGCAAAGACAGTGACAAATTCAAGAATCTTTCCTCTGACCAGTTTGAGGAAATGATACAGGACAAGACCATCCAACTGATTGATGTACGCACGGTAGCCGAATATTCCGAAGGCCATATACCGGGCAGCATCAATATCAATGTATTGGACAATGAGTTTGGTACAAACATCGAGAAGCTTCTTCAAAAAGACCGTCCCGTAGCCGTTTATTGCAAAAGTGGAAGGCGCAGCCGCAATGCGGCCAATATTTTGGTAAAAAAAAGGATTCAAAGTGTATAATCTGGATAAGGGTATCCTAGACTGGAAGGAATTAGGGAAGGAAATAAGTTTTTAACCGTTTTTCCTTCAAATTCTTCATTATGGTTTAGCAAGTTGATTTACTGTCACTTATTATGAAGGATTTTTTTCAATCCTTCATAAATTCTTCATCTCTGTAAGTTTGTTCCAGAGTCCCCGCCCGGTCTTCTATTTCCGAAGCGATACCTTTTCCTCTTGAATGGCAATCTTGCCACGCACTGTCTTATAATCAAGCCAAGGATACACACAGTTTTTCGTCCGATAGAAATCACTATGCTGTCCTTTTTAGGTTTATCGTTTCACCTTAGTGATGAAGTTTTATCACTAAGGTGATCAATTTTCATCACATGGGTGATACTGTTTCATCACACAGGTGAAACGATAAATAAAAAAGAAAGTATACGTCATTCCGACTGCCGGTTATTCCAACCCTTCCAGCATTCTCTTTAAAACAACTGTAGCAGAAATTTCCCGGTTGGCCGCTTCAGGAATAACCAACGAAGTAGGAGCTTCAATCACCTCATCGGTCACAATCATGTTTCTTCTCACCGGCAGACAATGCATAAAGAAAGCATTGTTTGTCACTGCCATGTGCGCCGCATCTACCGTCCAACTCATATCCTTGCTCAGGATCTTTCCATAGTCGGCAGGATGGGTGACACCGGGACATGCCCAGTTCTTGGCATAAATAAAGTCAGCCCCTTCAAAAGCTTTCATCTGGTTATATTCCACCTTAGCGCCACGGACAAACTTCGGGTCTAGCTCATAGCCTTCGGGATGAGTGATGACAAAATCCACATCGGCCTCGTTCATCCAGTCGGCAAACGAGTTAGGTACAGCCTGAGGTAATGCACGCGGGTGCGGCGCCCAAGTCAATACCACCTTGGGACGGTCTTTCTTTTTATATTCTTCAATAGTAATCAGGTCGGCGAAAGCCTGCAACGGATGACCGGTAGCGGCTTCCATGGAGAATACAGACTTGCCGGAATATTTTATGAACTGATTCAGAATCTTTTCAGTATAATCATCCTCGCGGTTCTCAAAATGAGCGAACGAACGCACACCGATGATATCACAATAAGAAGCCATCACCGGAATAGCCTCCAGCAAATGTTCACTCTTATCGCCATCCATAATGACACCGCGCTCTGTTTCCAGCTTCCATGCACCTTGATTCACATCGAGTACAATCACATCCATCCCCAAGTTACGAGCTGCCTTCTGGGTACTCAAACGGGTACGCAGACTGTTGTTGAAGAAAATCAACAGACAAGTCTTATGCTTTCCCAGGGTTTCATATTTGTAGCGGTCTTTCTTGATTTCGAAAGCTTCGGCAAGGGCACTCTTCAAGTCGCCCAAATCATGTACGTTTGTAAAGTATCTCATAATCCTTTCATTTATATTATTATTGTCTTATTTGTCCATCCCCCTGAATAATCCACTTGTATGTGTTCAGTTCCTCCAGGCCCATCGGACCACGGGCGTGAAGCTTCTGCGTGCTGATACCTATTTCCGCTCCCAATCCGAACTCACCTCCATCGGTAAACGAAGTAGGCACATTCACATAAACACAAGCCGCATCCACCATCTTCATAAAATAATCGGCCGCCCGGTCATTCTCCGTCACAATACATTCACTATGTCCCGAACCATAAATAGAAATGTGGGCCACAGCCGCCTGTATGGTCATAGTCGCCGTCACTGCCATTTTGTAGTCCAGAAACTCTGTTCCGAAAGTATCCGTAGAAGCATGTTTCAGCAAGTGGGAAGGGTAAGAAGTTTTCAGATAATTATAACACAAGTCATCGGCATAGATTTCCACGTTGTCCTGCTGCAAATCGCTACAAAGAGTGGAAAGGTCGGTCAGCCGGTTCACATCTACAATCAGGCAGTCCAATGCGTTGCACACGCTGACACGACGTGTCTTGGCATTACGGATAATGGCGGCTCCCTTCGCCACATCACCATCCTTGTCAAAATAAACATGACACACACCAGCTCCTGTCTCGATAACGGGAATCGTGGCGTTCTGCCGCACATAATCTATCAGCCCCTTGCCGCCCCGGGGAATAATCAAATCCACATAGCCACGGGCATGGAGCAGTGCATCAGCCGAGTCATGTCCTGCCGGCAACAATGCCACCAGATAAGGAGACAAGTGGGCTACATCCAGCAATGTATTCCGGATAATCTCCACCAGAATACGGTTGGAGAAATCGGCATCGCTTCCCCCTTTTAATATACAAGCGTTGCCTGACTTGAAACAAAGTGCAAACACATCCAAAGTCACATTAGGACGAGCTTCATAAATAATGCCTATCACCCCAAAAGGCACACTTACCTTGGTCAGCTTCATGCCATTGGGACGCACAGTCTCATTCAGTATTCTCCCCGACGGAGAAGGCAACGTGGCTACTTGCCGTATGCCTCCAGTTATAGCGCGAATACGTTCCGCCGTCAGTTTCAAACGGTCATATTTGGGATTTAAGGGATCCATCGCCGCCAAATCTTTGGCGTTCTCTTCCAGAATCCGATCCGTAGCAGCCTCCACCCTGTCGGCCAATGCATACAAAGTGTCATTGATGATCTCCTCCTTGCAGAAAGCAAGAGATCCTTTTGCCTGCCGCACCTGTTTAAAAATATCTTTTATCTGTTCCATAGTCACTTCATTTTATCTAAATCATTACCACACCGCATCAGTCCAAATACAAATAATCATAGTGTACCATAGGTTTCTGCCCATGTTTCCCCTGCAATGCACGTGCTTCTGCCGAATCAAATCCGATGCGTCCCACTCCTATCTGCCTGCCCCGGTGGTCTATGATTTTCACTATATCATCTTTTTCAAATTCCCCTTCTATGCGGACCACTCCCACAGGAAGCAGGCTTACCGCCTTATGTCCTTTCAACACTTTCACGGCCTGTTCGTTCAAATGCAACTCGCCTTTCGCAAAGCCTTCGCTGTGGGCAATCCACTTCTTCACGCTGGATACTCCGCCTTCTGCCGGAATAAAGCGCGTACAGACTGTCCCTGCCGGATGTTGCAGTAAATCGACCAGAATATTGTCTTTCTTGCCATTGGCTATAATGACTGTGATACCCTCATCGGCCACTTTGCGGGCAATGGTAGTCTTTGTCAGCATACCGCCCCGGCCAAAGCCCGATTTCTCCGTCTGTATATAGTCCGAAAGATCCTTTCCCTGCTCCACCTCCCGTATCACCTGCGTACCGAGGGTAGAAGGAGAGCCATTGTATATGCCGTCAATATTGCTCAGTATGATTAATGCCTGCATATCCATCATAGAAGCGATCATTCCCGAAAGTTCGTCATTGTCTGTAAACATCAGTTCGGTGACCGAAATAGTATCATTCTCATTTACGATAGGTATGACACCGTTCTCCAGCATCACCATCATACAGTTGCGCTGGTTCAGGTAATGACGGCGCGTGCCAAAACTTTCTTTCGTAGTCAGCACCTGCCCGACGGGAATACCGTGTTCACGAAACAGCTCATAGTAACGGTTGATCAGCTTTGCCTGCCCCACCGCCGAGAAAAGTTGCCTTTGCTCCACACTATCTAATTTTTTGGAAGGTTTGATCTCGCTGCGTCCCGAAGCTACCGCCCCAGATGAAATCAGAATGACTTCCACTCCGGCTTTGCGCAATTCCGCCACTTGGTCTACCAATGCCGACATACGCGTCACATCCAGTGTACCGTCTTTACGCGCCAACACATTACTACCTATCTTTACTGCTATTCTTGTAAACTGAACTGCCATTTCTCTTGTTATTTTAGAAACACAAATATAGATATTAAAATCAATCTGTAAAGTCAAATAAGCCAAAAATTAACCTTTATCGTATTTGTGTGCATGTATTTTAATTCTCATCTTTGCAAAATGAAAATATATAACGATAATATTCAATAGGCAAACGTATGGTTAAAGCTATTTTTTTCGATATTGACGGTACATTGGTTTCTTTTGAAACTCATAAAATTCCCGCTTCAACCCAAGAAGCATTAAAAGCACTTCGTGATAAAGGCATTAAAATATTTATTGCCACCGGACGCCCACAATGTTTAATAAACAATCTGAGTGATTTAGAGTTTGACGGGTATATCACAGTCAACGGCAGCTATTGTTTTACTGCCGGCCACCAGCCCATTTATAAAGGTTGCATCCCGCAAGAAGACATTGAACGGCTAATAACTTTTCAACAGAAATATCCGGTACCTTTCGTTTTTGTACACGGCAATGAAATGTTCGTCACTGAAGTGAATGACAGAGTACAGGCTGTTTCCGATCTGATTGAAATTCCTGTTCCCCCTGTCGCCTCCATAGAAGAAGCCCGTGGAAAAGATATCCTGCAAATAATGGGATACTTTACGGCCGAAGAGGAAAAAGAAACAGATATATTCGGCAAAGTGCTGACTCATTGCGAACCGATGCGCTGGTATCCATTGTTTGCCGATATCATTGCACGGGGCAACAGTAAAAGTACGGGAATAGACAAAGTGCTGGCATATTTTGACATTGACCTGAAAACACAATGGCTTTCGGTGACGGCGGCAACGATATCCCCATGCTGAAACACGTAACCACAGGGATAGCTATGGGAAATGCCGAGCCCCATGTCAAAGCTGTGGCCGACTACGTGACAACCTCCGTAGATGAAGACGGGATAGCCAATGCTTTGAAACATTTCGGATTAATCTAAAGAAGATTTGATGAAAAGAAAATGAATGATGCAGAGAGTATCCTCATGAGAGATCCAAAACTAAGGTTTTTCATATCGTTTATTAATTTAAGATGTACCAAGATATTCATTTACTTCTTATTAATTCGTTTCTTGTTTTGATTTCTTGACCCATTTTTCCAGAAAACTCTTTATCTTTACACAAAATATTTATTAATTGCGAATCTATGAAGAAAACCTATTCTATCCTTTGCGCATTTGTATTGGCAGGCTCGTTCTTCGGCTGTTCCACAACACAGCAGAAGACAAGCGAAACTGACTACACGCAGTATGTTAACACGTTCATCGGAGCAGCAGACAACGGACATACCTTTCCCGGTGCCTGCCGTCCTTTCAGCATGATCCAGACAAGCCCCGTAACCGGAGCTATCGGCTGGAGATATTGCTCGGAATATGTGTACACCGACTCCCTGATATGGGGATTTACCCAAACACACCTTAATGGAACAGGGTGTATGGATTTGGGAGATATCCTGGTGATGCCAGTTACCGGCACACGCGCCCGTGCCTGGGACGCTTATCGCAGCCACTTCCCCAAAGACAAGGAAGCAGCGACTCCCGGATACTACACCGTAGAGCTGACTGATCCCGGCGTGAAAGCCGAACTGACCGCCTCTCCCCATGCCGCCCTACACCGTTATACCTATCATAACGCCGACTCGGCATCTGTATTGATTGACCTTCAGCACGGACCTGCGTGGAACGAAAACCAATATCATTCGCAAGTACAAAGTTGCGAAACCAATTGGGAAGATGCACAAACTTTGACCGGACATGTACGCAACAGCGTATGGGTGAACCAGGATTACTTTTTTGTTATGAAGTTCAATCGTCCCGTCATAGATACCCTGTATCTGCCCATGGCCGAAACAGAAAAAGGGAAACGTATCATCGCTACTTTTGACATGAAGCCGGGAGAGGAACTGCTGATGAAAGTAGCCATGTCCACCACCGGCGTGGATGGAGCCAAGAAGAATATGGAAGCGGAAATAGCCGACTGGAATTTTGAAGGAGTGAAGCAAGCAGCACACGACGAATGGAATAATTATCTGAGCCGCATTGAAATAACCGGTACGGATGATGAGAAGACCAACTTCTATACCAGCTTCTACCATGCCCTGATACAGCCCAACCAAATCTCGGACGTAGACGGATGGTACCGTAATGCAGCCGATTCCATCGTTAAAGCCAGTAACGGAGCTTTTTATTCCACTTTCTCCTTATGGGACACTTACCGTGCCGCCCATCCGTTTTACACCTTAATGGTTCCTGAAAAAGTAGATGGATTCGTCAATTCATTGGTAGAACAGGCTGAAGTACAGGGCTTCCTGCCTATCTGGGGACTTTGGGGAAAAGAAACATATACCATGATTGGCAACCACGGTGTTTCAGTTATCGCCGAAGCTTACCGCAAAGGCTTCCGAGGCTTTGATGCCGAGCGTGCCTTCAATGCTATCAAAAATACCCAAACCGTATCTCATAAACTGAAATCCGATTGGGAAACTTATATGAAATACGGTTATTTCCCTACTGACTTGATTAAGACAGAATCAGTATCCTCTACGCTGGAATCGGTATATGATGATTACGCCGCAGCCGATATGGCCCAACGTATGGGTAAAGAGGAAGATGCCGCTTATTTTGCCAAACGTGCCGATTTTTATAAGAACCTGTTCGATACTGAAACGCAATTCATGCGTCCCCGCAATGCTGACGGGAGTTGGAAATCTCCTTTCAACCCTAGTCAGGTTGCCCACATGGAAAGTACCGGTGGAGACTATACCGAAGGTAATGCATGGCAGTACACTTGGCATGTGCAACATGATGTGCCGGGGCTTATTGAGTTATTCGGCGGAGAACAAGCATTCTTAAACAAATTGGATTCTTTATTCACCTTGAAACTGGAAACCACCCAGGCAGATGTTACCGGCTTGATCGGTCAATACGCACACGGCAATGAACCCAGCCATCACATTACTTATTTATATACGTTGGCAGGTCGCCCCGAACGTACCCAAGAACTGATCCGTGAAATCTTTGATACGCAATATCATCCCGAACCCGACGGACTCTGTGGCAATGATGACTGCGGACAGATGTCAGCATGGTATATGTTCTCTGCTATGGGGTTCTATCCGGTAGATCCGGTAAGTGGCAATTATGTATTCGGCGCCCCACAGATGCCTGAAATTGTATTGAACCTGGCCGATGGAAAGACTTTCACGATCATTGCCGAAGGATTATCAAAGGAACACAAGTATGTTGACAGTATTACACTGAACGGTGAACCTTATACAAAGAATTATATCTCGCATGAAGATATCCTAAAGGGCGGGACTTTGGTGTATAAGATGAAATAAGGAATCTACCTCATTACAGGAAGAAGGTATGTATAGCTGGAGCCGACTGTCATACCCTCTTCCTGCTTTCTGTTCCTGATGCTTTTCAAAGGATCATAATGCTCCAGGTATTTATGCCCTTATCCATGAAACATGATCATTATCAGCATAACTTCTGTTTTAGATATCTTGTAATTGCCATATTAAATTGTTGCCATGAACCATGTCAAGTCAGAACATGATATAATGGGCAAAACAAAAATACAACTCTTATATTTGCTCAATCCAAACTTTATTGCGTTATTTGCGTTACATGTTTTATGTAACATAAAAACTGCAATGAAGAGTATTTCTACTAATCCATTTTTAATAACCGGTTACCAAGGGCCCGACTATTTCTGTGACCGCGAAAAAGAAACAGCTTCTTTAATGTCAGCATTAAAGAATGGCAGAAATATTACATTAATCAGTCCGCGCCGTATGGGAAAGACAGGACTAATAAAGAATGTATTTTACTATATTCAAAAAGAAATAAATCTGCCGCCTGTTTTTATCTGGATATATTTTTCAACCCAGAATCTTCAGGAGTTTGTATCTCTACTGGGACGAAGTGTGTTGGGGAAATTAGATACCTTATCACAGAGTACCTTAAAATCGCTATTCTCATTCTTTAAAAGTTGCCGTCCGGTCATCAGCGCCAATGAAATTACAGGAATGCCATCTGTAACACTCGACTTTATTCCGGAACGTTCAGAAGAAACCTTGAAAGAGATTTTCACCTACCTAAACCAATCGGGAGTAGAATGTTATATAGCCATTGACGAATTCCAGCAAATAATGGAATATCCGGAGAAAGGAGTGGAAGGCCTGTTGAGATCGTATATCCAGTTCACCCCGAATGTGCATTTTATCTTTTCGGGCAGCAAAAAGCATTTGATGGAGTCTATCTTCTTTTCCATCAAAAGACCTTTTTACCAATCTACGCAGAAACTTTTCCTGGCCCCTATTCCTTATACTCCTTACCGGGAGTTTGCCAAGAAACTGTTTGATGAAAGGAAAAAACTTTGCAGGAAAATATCTTCCATGAAATTTATCAATCGGTAAAAGGACATACGTGGTATATGCAATATCTTTTAAACAGATTGTATTCATTGCCACAGCAGACTCCGACCATAGAGCTGTTGCATACACTCATCCAGGAAATCATACAGGAGGAAGAATATACTTATCAAACCTATTTCCAGTTTTTAACTTCCAATCAGATTCAGTTGCTGAAAGCTATAGCCAAAGAGGAAATTGTAAATGAGATTAACAGTGCCACATTCATAAAGAAATATGATTTAAAAGGAGCCAGCAGCATAAATGTAGCATTAAAGTCTTTAATTAATAAGGAGTTTGTCTTAAAAGAGCAGCAAGGATATATAGTATACGATCGTTTTTTGGCAATTTGGCTCAAAGGACTAGTATGATAATTAAAATCTCCATCACTATGAATACAAAAGGAATTCTTATTGCAATTCTGGCATTGGGAAGCATAACGTTGATAAATGCCCAACAACCTGCCGGCTATTTCTTCAAGGAATTTACTCCAGGAAAAGTTTTATTGAAAAACAAACAGTTTGCCAAAGGGAAATTTAACTATGACTGTATAAACAAGGAAATGCATTTTTTGAATGAATCGACAGACATGGTTATAGAGAATTTGGAAGATATTGATACAGTAGTCATTGATATACACCGCTTTATTCCGTTTGAGGGACATTTTATGGAAGTGATGACTGATCAGCATACCACTCTTTTTATAGACTGGAAAGTAAAGCCAAAAGATATCGGGAAGAAAGGAGCTATGGGAACAGTTACTCATGGCAGTGTTCAAGCAATTGATGTCAATACACGCTTCCAACGTGTTAACGGTGAACAGAATTTAGACCTTTCGGTCTATAAAATGGTAACGGAAAATGTTTATTACACTCAGATTAAAGGCAAGTTGAGAAGCTTTCGAAATATCCATTCACTTCTGAAATTGTATTCAAAAGATAAGCAACAACTTATCAAAGAGTTCATTGAAACAGAAAAGATTAAGATAGAAAAGCCCAAAGATATACTAAAAGTCTTGAAACGGTTTCAATAAAAGAAGGTGTCCGAAAAGTGAAGTGCCCTCTAAAAGTTTTATGTCTAACTTTTGGAGGCTGTCCATTTCAGACACCTTCTTTTATTATATAACTAATACTTTATTTTCCTCCACTAGATTCATATCCTGGTGTCTGCTTCAATGCCGAATTATTAGTCAATGTATTCTTATCAATAGGCCAAAGCAAACGGGTTGCTTCTGCTGTAGTATGTTCCAATACATATTCATCACCTGCTAAGCGCAGATCATACCAACGTTTTCCTTCAACCATAAACTCACGCATACGTTCTTTTAGAACAGCTTCCATTGCACCGGCATTATCCGGTTTTACAGACTTATTATCCGCATAAAGTGCGGCATCATTATCATTGGGATATTGTACTTCCGGATGTGCATTAAAATAATCTTCACCATAGGCACGTTTACGTACTGCATTAATTTCTTCCACAGGGTCCTCTCCTAAAAAAGCCTTAGCTTGAGCTAACAACAACAAGCAATCTGCATACCGATAAACAGGATAATCATCCAATGGACTACGCGTATCAGCCCCATCAAGCAATGTACCCAAAAACTTGGCCGGATACAACCCATAAAGAGATAAAGTTCCATCTTCCTTTTTTCATAAGCAGCCTGAAGTGTGCTTCGCTTACGGGTATCGTTATCATTAAAGCATTTAGTATACACATCCTTATTAACCGGGTAACGGATCGTACCATTCACTTTCACTTTATCACCCAATGAACTAATGGGATTACCATTCTCATCCATATATCCGAATAATATATTTTGCTGTGGAAACATATTATTATTATATGTTACATCCCCCCACATATTATATTCATCGCGTGCATTGCGAATCGCAAATATTATCTCTTTATTATTCTTGTTATCATAAGAAAATACTTCAGAGAAATCCTCCAACAAACCAAATTTATCGGTTTGATTTCTCACTTCCTGCAATGCATTTTTCGCTGTTGTATAATCTTCGTTACCACCTCCCATGTGTTTTCCTCTCCACATATATACTTCACCCTTCAACATCATGGTAGCTGCTTTAGACCAAAAATAACGCTGAGAATCATTTCTAAACCCATAATTATCCCCAAAAGCAGTTTCTGAAGCCTGTAAATCATCAACAATCAATTTCATTACGTCAGCAGCAGAAGAAGCTGGTCTTGCTAAATTTCCAAGATCCAAGCTCGACCCTTCCGAGAAATCGGTCCATATCACTACATCTCCATAAGATCGTAACAACTGAAAGTAAAGGAAAGCACGGATACCATAAACTTCGCCCAGATAATATTTCTTGGTACTTTCATTCATCGACATACCTTCCACCTTGTTTATCATCAGATTAGCCTGATTAATCACCTCATATAAATTTCCAAAATTAGAAACAACCGTATTCACATCGTTCAAACTGTTGTTCCACATACGTTCATTACCCTGGGTAGCACTACCAAATGTTGACTCTCCAAAATAATAATCCGCACGAGGTTCTCCAAAAAGAAAAATGCTATAACTACATTTCTCTCTAAACTTAGAATGTAACCCCACATTAAAAGCATCCACCTGTGCTTCTGTCTGCCAATATTTATTATCGGCAATACTACTTATTGGCTCCAAATCCAAAGAATTACACCCGGTAAAAGCTATGCCAACCATTAAATATGCTAATATTTTTTCATAATGAGTCTTGTTGATTAAAATGAAACAGATAAACCAAATAATACAGTTCTTGGAGTAGGATAACGTCCATTATCAATACCACGACCATATTCTGTACTTACAGCCGGTTCCGGAGATGTACCTTCATAACCAGTTATATAAAACAAATTCTGACCTGTGACATAAACAGAAGCATCCGTCATGAAACATTTACTGATTAGTGATTTCGGTAATGTATAACTTAATGTAAGCTCTCGCAAACACAAATAATCCCCCTTTTCATAATAATGAGAATTGTTGTTATCAGCAGCAGTTAAACCATTATTAGAACGTGTGATATTCTTTTTGATATTCTGATCGCCAAAATAATATTTAGATAAATCTGTGTTCGGATTATCTTCTGTCCACATATCTTTCACATCAGTTATAATATTCCATGTGCCTTGATACTGGCCCAATGTACGAGCCTTTAAATCATTATACAATGTATGTCCTAATGCATAATCAAAACGTCCATACAACGACCAATTTTTATAGCTGAATGTAGTAGAGAATCCACCGGTTATATTAGGAAATATATTACCAACGACATAACGGTCATATGAATCTATCACATCATTTCCATCCATATCCTCCCAACAAACATCTCCTGGTTCAATAGGTTTCCAACCTTGTTTACCTGCATATTCTGCTGCCTTACCCGGACCATACAAATTTGCGACATTATCAATTCGATTGTTTGCATATTTTTTTACATCATCCCAATCTTTAAAAATATGATTTTGTTTATAGGCAATAAGCTCACCTAACTTTCCACCTTCCTGGCGGCCGCCAACCCATACTAACTCTCCTTTATTAGGATCCCATACCTGAGCACCACCTACACGGTTATTAACCTCCTTATTGTCAGGCAATTTTATAATTTTATTAGCTACAGTAGAAAGGTTTGCTGTCATATCCCAAGTGAATCCACCTTTATTTATGATATTAGCACGTACTTCCGCTTCAAAACCAGAATTACGAAGAGTACCCAAATTAGTAGCAATCTTATCAAATCCTGTATACCCTGGTAAAGCAAGATCGGTAAGCAAATCTTTTGTCTTGCGATTATAATAATCCAGAATAAAGCTCAAACGATTATTGAAGAAACCAATATCAAGTCCGGCTTCAAAGCTTTGGCTCTGTTCCCAACGTAACCCTGTATTAACCAATGCACTATTGTATATACCGGTTTCACCACCATAAGGTTTCGTTGTTGCATACTCACCATATACCGTATAATTACCTAAACCGTTCACATTACCATTCACACCATAACTAAGACGAGGTTTAAAGGTGGAAATCAAATCAGAAACGTTGGAATCCTTCCAAAACTGCTCTTCTGTAATATTCCATCCGGCAGAAACTCCAGGGAAAAATCCCCATCTATTATCCTTCAATTTAGAAATACCATCATAACGGAACACAACAGAAAGTAAGTATTTCATTTCATAGTTATAATTCAGACGTCCAAAACTAGAAAGTATTCGATAAGCACTCTTAGTAGTACTAGTTTCAGTGCGAGTTGCGCCTACATTTAAAGTAGGGATATCATCAGTAGGAGAATTTTGAGTTTTTGCCGCAAGCTTAAACTGATCATAAGTAAAATATTCACCCCCTAACATGACCTCCAAATTATGCTTATCAGCAAAAGTGTCGGTATAAGTCAATGTAGCATTATATTGCTGTTGAGTATAACGTTCCTGCTCCACAGAAGCCTCACGTGTTGTATTTGTATCTTTATTCTCCAATTGGTACGCTTTATTAAATTTTTCCACCATGTAATCATAACGATACAAAGAAGCGTTACCGTTTAACACTAATTTCTTTGGAAGAATATCCAATTTAAATCCTATATTATAAGTGCTTTTATTCGTTCCGTCAGAATACAGTAATTTATCTCTGAAATAAGCGGGATTACCATCGGAAATATTAGTATCAGCCGAATTAGGACTACCATCCTCATTCCAAGGATTCCAAGTAGGACGCATACCACGTGTACGATAAAAGAACTCATAAGTACCTGTCCATGACAATGTAGGCTGTGTAGACCAGGAATAAGTAGTTCCTGCATTTATTGTCAAAAATGGGAAGAGCTTATAGGAGCCGTTCAAGGAGCCATTAAAACGTTGATAACCAGTTCCAACGACCTGACCATCCTCATCATAATACCCTAAACTGGCAGCAAAAGTTCCTTTATCATTTCCACCATTGATACTGATATAATGATCTTGCATCAACGCAGGTGAATTAAAAATCTCATCATCCATAGCTCCATGATAATCTTTATAAACCAACTGTTTACCAGAGTAAGGATCAGTCATCGTCTGCCATCCTTGATTCACCAAATCCTCATTGCCTTCCAAATAACGTACATCATAGTTATTTTTAGTTGTACCACAACCATTCTGAGTATCAGGATTCCATCCATCACTATATCCTGCTACCGCTTGGTTAGCATTTTTAAATCCTAGTCGAGTATAATACAAATAATCACCAGCATTCAGATATTCATATCCTTTGCGGGCAAAGTTCATACCCATCTTGAATTTATAATTAACATCTACTTTTCCCTCTTTACCTTTTTTCGTTTCAATCAAGATAACACCCCCATTAGCACGAGCACCATAGATAGCCGTCGATGCAGCATCCTTCAAAACCTGGATAGATTCTATATCCGAGGAGTTAATATCTGCCATATTATTACGCACTATTCCATCAACAATAATTAATGCGGCACTATTATCCCCCGTAATTGTTGCTCCCCCACGCAAAGTTATATTAGGTGAGCTACCTGGCTGCCCTGTAGTATTGACAACACGTAATCCCGATACAGATCCTTGTAATGACTGTCCCACATTACTATAAGCCGCCTTCTTTAAGACCTGGTCATCCATTTTAGTAATAGCAGTAGTCAAAGCTGCACGTTTTTGAGAACCACCATAGCCGACAACAACAACTTCATCCAAAGTTTGAGTATCATCTTTCAAAATAACATTCAGCGGAGTTCCATTCCATTTCATTTCTTGAGTGATATAACCAACGAAAGAAATCTGAATAACATCTCCATTCTTTACATCATTTAAAGTGAAATTACCATCAAAATCTGTGATGGTACCATTGGTAGTTCCTTTTACTACCACAGATGCACCAATAACAGTTTCCCCTGTAGCATCTTTGACAACACCTGTACAAGTTCCACTCTGTTGTGTGATTTTCAAATCGGTAACGCCGGGACTGGCAACCGCGTATGCTGCTCCGGTAGAGGCACCCATTAGGAACAGCATCATGCTGACTGATTTTAGTCGTTTTAACATAGCTGTGATTCTTTAAATATTTATTAAAAATCAACCAGTTTAAGATATTATTCTTAAACTAAACCAAGATTGACGCTGCAAATATATAATATATTTGATATATTTAAGAACATAAACAAAAATATTTTATTATAACCTCCGTTATTTAATAAAACATTAAATCATCACACATTATCATTCACCTTTATTTTATTTATATTCACTTGAAAATAGTTTATTTTATGCATTAATATAACAATAGATCACCGCATCACATATGCCCTCGACTATGAAGTTCTTTATTCATGATACTCTTCACTATAATGTTTCATCACACCTTCAGACAGATAAGCGATGCCTACCTTCAAAAAGGCAAAATACACGCTTAAGAAATAAATGCCTTAAATAAAAAGCAGGGAAGCCCAAAAAGACTTCCCTACAAAATAATATCAATATATATTCTTATTCGACCGAAACAGCCCCTGTACTAGCCTCATATTTCCATCCTGGATTTTGATAAACCGAAGATGAGGTGAAGTCATTGGGATCTGATGCAGTCTGACGGAATACAGCCACCCCAATGGGCTCTAAATAATGGGCAGGAGTAAAGAGGAATCCCTTTTGTTTTGCAATGGTATTATTTTCCAATATTTTTTCGTATGGAAGTATATACACACTTGATTCAGGAGAAGACATATTTCCTGTTGACGGATTTACTATACAAAGATCTTTTAATTGTTCCTCATATACACTACCCCAATAACGCATACCTTCCGTGCGATAAGGAGTCGTTTTAAACTGATCAAGTGCCCTCCAGCGTTTCAAATCATCCCATCGGAAAGCTTCAGCACAAAGTTCATTACGGCGCTCACGACGAATATTATACAAAGTCGGATCAATCATAGTTCCATGTGAATAAGCGGCAAAATCCCCTTTTGCTTCTTCCAGCATATTAGTTGCGGCAATTGTCTTATTATAATCCGGATCTACTTTTGCACGTGTACGTAACGCTCTCCAATATCCATCTGCCGTTCCGTCAACAGTTCCATTCTTCTCGTATGAAGCTTCCATATAGATAAGCATAGCTTCCGCACCACGGAAAACAATACCTCCAGAGGTACCGGCAGAATGGTCATTCGCCATATGAGTTGAATAATGTTTACCCTTCTTTACAATATAACCTGTTGTTGCTAAACTGCCCGCATCACCGAATATCAAACTGATTTGACAAATACTGGGTGTACCATCATCACCATAATAATTCACATCTCCCGGCTTTTTAGTGAATATACCAAGACGAGAGTCACGATTCTGTACCGTAGCAACTACACCTTCCTTCTCCCAATCGGGATTATACCCCGAACCACTGGCATAAACAGGCAAACCATTACGCATAAGGAATGAATTGACCATACCACGTGTCCAGCCTGATCCACCACCATTACGACAAAGTTCCATCTGCAAATTACTGGTTACCCCCAATGATTCATCAAATTTTTTCCACATTAGAATCTCCTTATACCCTTCCATATTCTCATCACAGAACATGGTATAATATGGATTGATAGAAACCAATGAAGCATTCATTCCTTCCGGAGTATCTGTATTCTCTGCTAAATTGCCTACCATTTGGTCTGCAACAAACTTCGAAGCAGCAATCGCTTCATCAAGGAAATAATTAATTTCCACATCAGCATCATAACCTTGCGCATCTTTACCCGGCCATCCGCTTCCTCCCGGTACAAAAGCTGTACCACGATGATATTTTTCCCAAGTAGCTTCATATAAAGCTACACGAGCATGAAGCAAATAAGCTACATTTTTAGAAATACGATTTTTACCACCCGGAGGATTATTCAACAACATGTCTTCCGCCTTTTTTAAATCTTCAATAATAAAACGAGCAACCTTATGACGCGGTTGGCGCTTGCTAGCTTCCACCAATTCACCTTGAATATCGGGAAGTGCCGTTGTGACAATAGGCAGATCACCAAATTTTGTAAAAAGTTGAAAATAGCTATATGCACGGTTCACGTACATTTCTCCAATGTAATGTTTCACATTATCTTGGTTACCAGTTATAGCTCCCTCCTCATATCTTGGTAATACTTGGTCAAAAAAGTAGTTGCATGAACGAATATCCTCCCATTTCCACTCGCCACGGTCGGCAGCAACTTTTTTCTCACCAGGAATCCAAAACGAATTACTTGTTCCGCTTGCCTGATTATCTGTATCATTATCTTTTCCAAAAAGATTAATGCCATACTTATCATCCACAGTAACAAACTTATAGTTATTTATGGCATAAGCTGCTAAATCCGCTTCTGCAGAAAAGAATTTTTCAGGAGTAACCTTATCCAATGGTTCTCTATCCAAGAAGTCATTACAACTTGTCAGGCTGCCCATCAGCAAAGCTCCGATAGTTAAATATTGAATATAATTTTTCATATAGATCTTATTTTATTAAAAGGTTGCACTTAATCCGAATGAAATAGTCTTTGACAATGGGTAAGTACATCCTTCCCAATTGCCTACACCTATTGTTTCAGGATCAAAAGTATCACACAGATTGGTTATAGTAAACAAATTCTCTGCAGACACAAAGAAACGTAAATTATTCACGTAGAATTTTTTAGTCAAATCTGCCGGTAAAGTATATCCCAACGTTACGTTTTTCAAACGACAATAAGCAGCATTTTGCATATAGCGACTTTGTGCTTTACGATTCTTGTCGCTTTCTAAAGGACGTGGATAATACCCGTCGACATTCGCTCCTAGCGGGCTCGTTGTATCAGCAGGACGGAAATAGTCTAAGTGAGGCTCAAAAAAATTGGTCTGCCAATACCCTACAGCTCCCCAAAACATCATACTTTCAGCACCCGATCCCGGCATATAGTCACGTTTCAATGTTCCTTGGAAGAACACTTTCAAGTCAAAGCCTTTATAAGCCGCATCCAAATTCAAGCCAAAGTTATATCGTGGTGTCTTATTACCCAGCAAAACTTTATCTCCATGATTGTCTGCTGTATTATCTTTTGCACTTATCACACCGTCACCATCCAAATCGGCATACATTATATCACCTGCTCCCCAGTTGGAACCCATAGAAGATTGGTCCACCTTCGCCAGATGCGCATCCATTTCCGCCTGAGTCTTAGCTATTCCTATTGTCTGATATCCCCAAAGATCTCCCAAATGTGCCCCATCATAATATGTTTGGCCTAAATCTTTTGACGGATTAGGATATTTATCAATTACAACCTGGTTGTCGGATAAAGCCAATGTGACACCATATCTGAAATCACGTATCTGATCACGCCAGCTTACTTGTAATTCCCAACCTTTCGAAGTCATATTCAGATTATTCACATTTGGAACGGCAATACCTAAGATTGTTGGTAATTCCTGTCCCGGCCCAACCATATCAATTGACTTACGCTGGAAATAATCAAAATTCAAATTAAAACGATTGTCCAGCATACCAAGATCAAAACCAATATTTAAAGTTTGGGTCTTTTCCCAACCTAACAATGCCGAAACGAGACTGGACTCGGCTGCAGTATTAGGTTTCAAGCCATTGACCAACCAACCGCCATTATTTTGTTTATAATCAATAATGCGATAAAAAGGATACCAATTATCTGTATTTTGATTACCAAGTTCACCCCATGAGCCACGAACTTTCAATGTATTGACAATATTAGTATACTTCTCAAAAAAGGCCTCACGTGCCACATTCCAGCCTAAAGAGAAAGAAGGGAACCAATTCCAACGTTGATCGCGTAAAAAACGTGAAGAACCGTCATAACGCAGATTCGCCTCAACCAGATAGCGACCTTTGTAATCATAATTGATACGACCAAAAAACCGGCTGTTGCCCATTCCTGATAGCCACCACTGGCACGTGCATTATCCGTAGTTGTATTTAAAGTAGGAATGCCAGACATTATGTTATTTTGTTTTGCAGTAATATCACGTTGTTTAAACAACTCACTTTGAAAACCGACCATTGCTTTCATATTATGCCCGTTTTCTAACTCCAATGAATACTCTGTAAAGATATTCGGATTAAAGAAATTGCTTTTATATGCATATTCTGTTACTCCCGAAGTTGTGTTGGCAATAGCATATGGGTTCTTGTTTACATCATAAGCATAAACCGTTTGATAATCCGTATGCGAGAAATTATAATTACTACGATAATTTAATTCAATAGTGGTTTTCCAATTTTTAATTGGTTCAATAAGAAACTGGAGTTGTTGTGCCACAACGTCATTCTGAGTATTATAACGTCCCCCTTCAGTCAATTGGTAAATTTTAGACTCTGCGGTATAAAAACCGTTAGGATCTACAACAGGAATTACAGGCCAATAACGGCATACATCAAAATAAAATACATTTTCCTTATTCTCGCCGGCACTTGCAAAGGAAGGGGAACTATAATCAATACGATTAAAACGAACACTATACCCTACTTTCAACCATTTTGCCAAATCCGCATTGATTTTACCAGTAAATGAATAGCGTTGTCTGCCATCATCCCCATATTTCAATAATCCTCCTTCATCCAGATAATTGGCAGACATATAATACTGCATTACATCCGTACCACCATTTACACTAATTGAATGCTCCTGAGTAAAACTATCACCAAACAACTCATGCAACCAATCAGTATTAGCGGTTGGCATAACATCCTGACGATTTGGGTCATCAAATGCATTCCAACGTCCAGCATCCGTAGCCCACATATATTGTGTAGATTTACCATGCTGATAATCCAAAATTTGTTGCAATTTCTTCTCACTATACATTGGCGACTGTCCTCCATTGGTCAGCTGGTCGTTGATAGCTAATGCAAAACTGTATGAATCTGCCATATGAGGCATATTCAATGGAGAGTTAAATCGGAAATTATTATTATAATTAATAGATGGTTTTCCTGACTTACCTTTTTAGTAGTAATCAAAATGACACCTCCCGGCGCGCGTGAACCATAAATAGAAGACGCAGCAGCATCTTTCAAAACAGAAATATTCTCAATATCCTGTGGATTAATAGCATTAATATCCCCTTCCATTCCATCAATCAGCACCAAAGGAGATACTGATGAGCCTTTACCAATAGTTCCTGTACCACGAATATTGAATTCTTTGTTACCTTTCAATGAACCACCATCACTACTTGTTGAAATATTCATGCCAGGAACAACTCCTTGCAGAGCTTCAACCGTAGAACTAACAGGACGTGCCGCAATCTCTTTCGCTCCGACAGTAGATACAGCACCGGTCACATTCACTTTCTTCTGCGTTCCAAATGCAACGACTACCACTTCATCCAAAGTCTGGGTATCATCTTTTAAAATAACATTCAAAGGGGTACCATTCCAAAGAACCTCTTGAGTAATGTAACCGACAAAAGAGATCTGAATGATATCTCCTTTTTTTACATTTGACAAAGAAAAGTCACCGTCAAGTCCGGTAATAGTACCATTAGTCGTACCTTTCACTACTACAGATGCACCAATGACAGTTTCACCCGTAGCATCCTTGACAACTCCTGTACATGTACCACTTTGTTGTGTGATTTTCACATCGGTAACGCCGGGATTGGCGACCGCGTATGCTGCTCCGGTAGAGGCACCCATTAGGAACAGCAACATAC
>ENA-OQJB01000325-OQJB01000325.1-human-gut-metagenome-genome-assembly--contig:-NODE-325-length-26382-cov-4.285850_pt1 | contig 26382 bp, 27 predicted proteins | sample MGYA00242599_ERZ504765 | MGnify/ENA primary metagenome ERZ504765 (study PRJEB26092, sample SAMD00036354) | human gut metagenome | host: Homo sapiens | study: EMG produced TPA metagenomics assembly of...
CAGAGCATTCCTTTCAAAGTGGAAAGTGACTGGAGCGCAGCTTCCTATTGGTATCAGATTGCCGCCTTATCTCCCAAAGCAGAAATTGAATTATTGGGGTTGTTTCCTAACAGTTATCAGGGAGATAGCCGGGGAGCAGAAGTTTTCTCACGCTTAGGTATAACTACCGAATTTACATCACAAGGTGTGAAACTGAAAAAAACAGGCAAAGCGCCGGAAAGACTGGAAGAAGACTTTGTCGACATTCCGGATTTGGCACAAACATTCGTTGTTACCTGTGCCTTGCTGAATATCCCTTTCCGTTTCACCGGATTACAAAGCCTGAAAATAAAAGAGACTGACCGTATTGCCGCCCTGCGAGCCGAGCTTAAAAAGCTGGGATATGTGATTGAGGAAGAAAATGACAGTATATTAATGTGGAATGGCGAACGATGTGAACCGGAAGAAACTCCGGTGATTGAAACCTACGAAGACCATCGGATGGCAATGGCATTTGCACCGGCAATTATCCGCCATCCCAATTTACTTATTGCCGATCCGCAAGTCGTTACCAAATCATATCCCGGATATTGGGAAGATTTGAAACAGGCCGGATTTCAGGTTATAAACGAAGGCTAATTTTCATACGCTGTGGAAGATTTCAACAAATATACTTCCCACATCAACTACTCCCCTATTGTAGATTTTGTATTACAACAGGGGAAACAGACCTATTATAAGAAAGGAGACTACTTTTCCCGCCAGGGAGAAGTATGCAAAACAATGGGATTCGTCAGTTCCGGTTCTTTCCGGTACTGTTGCACCAACAGTGTAGGCGAGAGCAGCATTGTAGGCTATACTTTCGATCATTCTTTTGTTGGCAACTATCCGGCTTTTCAGTTACAGGACCAATCAAATGTAGATATACAAGCCTTGTGTGACTGCTCGGTATACGTAATCAATTATCAGCAAATGGCAGACTTCTACGATACCAACGACGCTCACCAAAAGTTAGGACGCCGCATCGCAGAAACGTTATTGTGGGAAGTCTACGACCGGATGATTTCAATGTACAGCCTGACACCGGAAGAACGCTATCTTGAAATTATCAACCGTTGTCCCGACTTACTGAAACTGATAACTTTAAAAGAACTGGCTTCCTATCTTCTGATTCGTCCCGAAACATTAAGTCGTATCCGAAGAAAAGTCGTACAAAAATAAATTCTTGATTTCAATCAAGAGTTTATTTATTCTCTACCCTTACTTTTGCGGGCAAACAAAGTATATTGTATTTCATGAAAAAAATTATAATTATAGGTGCAACTTCCGGCATCGGTCGTGGATTGGCAGAAGTCTATTCTCAAGAAGATTATCTTATCGGCATTACCGGTCGCAGGGAAAATCTATTAGAAGAGGTATGCGCCCGGGACAAAGACAAACTATTCTATCAAGTGTGCGACATCACCGATACACAAGCTACCATTTCATCCCTCGAAACTCTCACTCAAAAAATGGGTGGAATGGATATATTGATTATCTGTGCCGGGACCGGAGAACTAAACCCCGAACTCTCCTACCAATTGGAAGAACCTACCTTACTAACGAACGTGATAGGATTCACCAACATCGCAGACTGGGGTTTCCGATATTTCGAACAGCAAAAAAGCGGGCATCTGGTTACTATTTCCTCTGTTGGAGGTACACGCGGCAGTGGCATCGCTCCCGCCTACAATGCGTCGAAAGCCTATCAAATCAACTATATGGAAGGATTACGACAAAAAGCAACTAAATCTCCTTATTCTATTTACACTACCGATATTCGTCCCGGATTTGTAGACACCGCTATGGCAAAAGGAGAAGGATTGTTTTGGGTTACTCCCGTTGATAAAGCTGTGAAACAAATTAAAAAGGCTATTTCTAAAAAGAAAAAGTAGCTTTCATTTCCCAAAGATGGAGATATGTAACTATCCTGTTTCGTCTGTTGCCATCTGCTATTTATTGCCGGATGTAATGATAGATACTCCATAGCCAACACATATTTGTCTAAGTAAATCTAATAAAAACACCTGCCCCAACTGTTTATACAGATATTGGTATCTACCAAATTCTAGTTATGTATATAAGTCTGTACGGGAATCATATTAATGATAATAGCTAACTCACAAATAAACAGCTCTCTTACAATTGGAGGACACTTTTAGGGTTCAGTAATCAATGATGAAAAAATAAGTTCTTTCAGAACTAGGATGGTTTATAAAATTAGAATTAACGGCACAAATATATAATATATTTTAATACATAGCATGTATTTTCAAAAATAATATCAAATTCTCATTCATTTTTTTCTTTTTAAGAATACCCAAAGCCGTATTTTATCTTCATATTGAAATGAAACTACTTGTTTATTTCATCATCCTTGTTATTTCATCTAACACAAACAGGTACGAAATAGATATAAAATGGGTATAAAACAAGTAGAAAAGATCGCTTAAAAGAAGACTCTTTTTTTGAATTTAAGGCTTTGAATCCAACGTTTTACGCACGGAATAAGTTCTGAAAGAACTTATTAAAAGTAATTCCGGATTCTAGGAAAAACTCTAAATTCAATGCTATGTTAAAACAACTAAAGTCAGTTAGTATGTTGTTGTTCCTACTGACAATGTCAGTAGAAGCAGCTTATCCGGAAACTGGTGAAAGCACTCTAAAAGTTTCCGTTGTACAACAGGGTACTACTTGTAAGGGTGTAGTAAAAGATGCAGCAGGTGAAACCATCATCGGTGCATCCGTCGTAGCCAAAGGTACGACGAACGGTACAATCACCGGAATCAACGGTGACTTCTCTTTAAACAATGTAAAAACCGGAGATATTATTGTAGTCTCTTTTGTTGGTTATCAGACTCAAGAAATCAAATTCACAGGACAATCATTGAATATCATCCTTAAAGACAATACACAAACATTGGATGAAGTTGTTGTGGTTGCTTTTGGCACACAAAAGAAAGTGAATGTAACAGGATCTGTATCTACGGTAGGAGCAAAAGAAATTTCGGCACGTCCCGTTAACTCTACCATAGAAGCTTTGCAAGGTATGGTTCCGGGGATGAATATCTCTACTGGTGATGGTGGTGGCTCCTTAGGTTCAGACAAAAAATTCAATATTCGTGGTGTTGGAACAATTGGAGCTGGTTCAAAGGTAGAACCATTGGTGCTCATTGACGGTATGGAGGGAGACATGAACGCTATCAATCCACAGGACATTGAGAATATTTCTGTACTGAAAGATGCAGCCGCTTCCTCCATTTATGGCTCGCGGGCACCAGGTGGAGTCATCCTGATTACAACAAAGAAAGGTAAGTCGGGAAAAACGGTAGTTAACTATAATAACAACTTCCGTTTTGTATCTCCCTTGAATATGCCTGAAATGGCAGATTCATACAATTTTGCTCTGGCAGTCAATGACCAGTTAACTAATGGTGGACAGACTCCCATGTATAGCGCCACCAAACTTCAACAAATTCTGGATTTTCAAGCAGGAAAAAGCACACAATATATGTGGCCGACCGATGCGGGAAGATGGAATTCATTCGATGATCCCCAACGGCAAGACGTGATGCCTACCGGCAATACCGACTGGTTAAAAACGTTATTTGGTAATAGCTTTACCCACGAGCATTCATTGAGCGTAAATGGTGGAACGGATAAAATACAATATTATCTTTCTGCGAATTATCTGGACCAAGGAGGTCTCTTGAAGTTTGGAGATGATAACAAACAACGCTACTCCTTTACTGCAAAAATCAATGCGGACTTAACCAAATGGTTGAAAATAAGTTATAGTATGCGTTTTAACCGGACGGATTATGAAGCTCCTTCATTTGCCGGAGGCGATATCAAAAGTAATGTATTCTATTTCGATGTATGTCGCTACTGGCCTGTCATTCCGGTAGTAGACCCAAACGGATTCTATACTGTCGAATCCAAGATTTACCAATTAACAGAAGGAGGCCGATATAAATCACAAAAAGACGTGATGGCACACCAGCTTGCTTTCATCGTGGAACCCATCAAAGACTGGAAAATTAACGTAGAATTGAACTACCGTTCCAACTATAATTTCAACCATACCGATTATCAAACCGTTTATGGTTATGATGTGAGTAAAAATCCCTACATTATTGCCAATCAAACTTCCAGCGTTACAGAATATGCTTATAAGAGTAATTTCTTCAATCCGAACATCTTTACCGAATACGGCAAATCATTAGAAAGCGGGCACAACTTTAAAGTGATGCTGGGTTTTCAGAGCGAACTATTCAAACAACGTGATATTACCGCTTCCCAAGACGGTATCATGTCGGAAGTGGCTACCTTAAACACCACGCAGACAAATGCACAAAACAGAGGAGGGTACTCCGAATGGGCTACAGCCGGCTTCTTCGGACGTGTTAATTACGACTACAAAGGACGTTATCTGGCTGAAGTAAATATGAGATATGACGGCACTTCACATTTCCTTCGAGATAACCGCTGGAATCTGTTCCCATCATTCTCCTTAGGATGGAACATGGCCCGTGAAGCATTTTTTGAAGACCTGACCGATTTAATCAGCACATTCAAAATACGTGGTTCATGGGGTGAATTGGGCAACCAAAACACAGATAACTGGTATCCATTCTATCGAACTATTGATATTAACAAAGACCAATGGGGCAATTACGCACTAGGCAGTTGGCTGGTAAATGGTGTAAAACCAAATATTTCCAAAGAATCTGCGCTGGTATCTTCCTTACTGACATGGGAAAAGACGCAAACACTGGATTTAGGTTTCGACTTATCTATGCTCAACAATCGTTTGAATGTAACATTCGACTATTTCCAGCGTAAATCTAAAAACATGGTAGGCCCCGCCCCCGAACTACCCAATCTCTTAGGCATTGCCGTTCCCAAAGTAAACAACCTCGATATGACTTCCAAAGGTTGGGAAATACAGGTGAACTGGCGCGACCAGATACGCGACTTTAAGTATGGAGTTACCTTATCTTTGTCAGACAATCAAGTGGTTATTGATAAATACCCCAATCCGTCAAACACAATTTTAGATAAAGACAATAATAATACGTATTATGCAGGTGCTCACGTAGGTGATATATGGGGATTCCAAACAATCGGCATCGCAAAGACCGATCAAGAGATGAAAGATCATTTGGCCGGTATGCCCAATGGCGCACAGGATGTACTCGGTTCCGGCTGGGGAGCAGGTGACATCATGTATGCGGATTTGAACGGTGACGGCCAGATCAGCAGAGGTAACAAAACACTGGCTGATCATGGTGATTTGAAGAAAATAGGCAACAGTACACCACGCTACAACTTTGGTTTGAATCTGGATGCCGCCTGGAAAGGGTTTGACCTTAAATTATTTTTCCAAGGAACGATGAAACGTGATTATATGCCGGGGAGTGGTTCTACAATGTTCTGGGGAGCAGTAGACTACTGGCAAACCAACTTTTTCAAACCTCATCTGGACTATTTCCGCGGAGAAGATACGACTAATCCGCTAGGAGCTAACCTGGGTGGTCATTATCCGCGTCCTCTCGAGAATGATAGAAACCGTAATCCACAGACCCGATATTTGCAAAATGCGGCTTACTGCCGTCTGAAAAACGTTACTTTAGGTTATACATTACCTAAATCTTTGACAGAAAAATTCTGCGTCAACAATCTACGATTCTTTGTTTCAGCAGAGAATTTATTTACTATTACCAGTCTGGCCGATACGTTTGACCCCGAAACTGTTGGCATCGGCAACTGGGACGGATGTACCTATCCGCTATCCAAGACTGTATCATTCGGTTTAAGTGCAACATTTTAAATGATAAACGATTATGAAAAAACATATCAAACTTTTGACAATAGGAACATTGCTATTGGGCGGACTGACCGGTTGCAATGATTTTCTCGACAGGGAACCACTGGATAAAGTAATTCCCGAAAAATATTTTGCATCCGAAAGTGATCTGGCTGCATACACAATCAATGCTTACCCATTTGAAACAGTGACCGATGCGTATGGCATCAATTTCTTCGGCAAAGATAATGATACTGATAACCAAGCCAGTGGTGACTCACCGGCCTTCTGGATACCCGGGCAAAAGAAGGTACCGTCTGGTGAAGGCGAATGGGACTGGAGCAAAATACGAACCTGCAACTATTTCTTTGATAATACTTTACCGAAATTCGAAGCAGGCACTATTACCGGCAATCAGGATAATGTGAAGCATTATATCGGAGAAATGTACGTGATCCGGGCATACAATTATTATAAATTACTGGTTTCTTTAGGAGATCTACCTATTATCACTACTGCATTGCCCGACATAGAAGAGACTTTGGTGGAATCCAGCAAGCGCCAGCCGCGTAATAAGGTAGCACGCTTCATTCTGGACGATTTGCAAAAAGCAACAGAATTGTTGCTTGATAAAAGTCCCGGTGGCAAGAATCGCATCAGCAAAAACGTAGCTCACTTGCTACGTGCACGCGTTGCCCTCTTCGAAGCAACTTGGGAAAAGTATCACAAAGGAACAGCTTTTGTACCCGGTGGAAAAGGATGGCCGGGTAATCCCGCAGATGTAAGCGGTTTTAATAGTGATGCAGAAGTGGCTTATTTCTTGATGAAGCAATGAAGTCATCAAAAGTGGTAGGCGACTATATCGTCGGAAAACTGGCAGACAATACCGATACCCCCGAAGGTATGAACGCCAGTCTGGTTTCCATCAATCCATACTACACCATGTTCTGCGATGAAAACATGGAAGGATATGATGAAATACTGATGTGGAAACAGTTCAAGGAAGGATTGGTAACCAGCAACTTGCAAATGGAGTTGGCACGCAATGGCGGTGGTTCCGGATGGACTCGTGGCATGGTCAATTCGTTCCTGATGCGCAATGGGCTTCCCATCTATGCAGCCGGTTCCGATTATAATCCCGATTGGGAGAAAGAAGGAGTAAATTCCACTTTACAGAATCGTGATTCACGCATTGTTATCTTTACCAAAAAGCCGGGTGATGCCAACACCGAAAATAAAGGTGATGTGAATTATTACGGTGATGACGGAACTCCCAGTTATTGCTCAATCCGTTTCATTTATGGCGATAAAGGAAGTTTGGCAACAACCGGATTCATCAATCAAAAAAGGCAAACACTACTCCAGTCACATGGCAAATGACCATAGTGCGGGAACATCAGGTGGTATTGTTTCCGTGCGGCAGAAGCCATGTTGATTTACATGGAAGCTTCGTATGAAAAAATGGTAGAATCGACGGAACAGCCGACGGATATTGGAAAGCTTTACGCCGACGCGCCAAAGTGGACGAAGACTATAATAAGACAATCGCTGCAACACAGATGAGCGAAGAGGCTAAAGGCGATTTCGGTGCTTATTCTCATGGCCAATTGATAGACGCGACGTTATATAATATCCGCCGTGAACGCCGTAACGAACTTTGTGCAGAAGCTTTGCGCTGGGAAGACTTGAAACGCTGGCGTGCATGCGACCAGTTGATATCCAAACCTTACCGTGTAGAAGGTATGCTATACTGGGGAAGCAACTATGAAACGCAACTGGCAGATTTATGTAAAGTAGATCCGGCAGAAGGTAATATGTCCTCACCTGATTTAAGTAAATATATTCTTCCATACGAAAAATCACGAAGAATAATCTGATTGCCGGGCAGAAGGGATTCCTCTTTACACCTGCTCATTATCTGAATCCGATAGGTATGGCTGTATTTCGTCAGACAGCCTCGGATAAGAATGATTTTACAAGTTCAGTCGTTTATCAGAACCCGGGATGGAAGATTGAAGGCGACACCGGTGCACAACCTGTAGAATAATAAAAAGATAAAAGAACAACTCTTTGAGTTTACAAATATATCGACCTTAATATTATATATCTGTTATCTTTTATTTTTATAAAACTTCATTGTCTCGCTCCAGATTAGGTAGAACTGCGGTCAATCTAATCCTAAGTTAGGCAATGAAGTTTTACATTCGCATGAGTTCTCGTTCAACATCCTCTGCAGATGTATAAAAAGTCTTTATGATTTCCATAGTCACCCAACAGAGATTATCCGCAAAATTCACTACATTTGTATTTGCTTATCTGTCAACCGGGCTAATCAAGTATTACAATTACTACACTATCCGATTGATAATATCTAACTTGAAACAAAGGTGTATATGAATACTGACTTTACAAACTTAACAACAGAAAATCTTTCTAATGAGCATTTATGCTGCATCATCCGCAGCAAAAAGTCTCATCCTGGTATTGAAGCAAAACGGCAATGGCTTTCCGACCGGCTGAATGAAGGCCATGTCTTTAGAAAGTTAAACGCCAAAGCTACTGTTTTTATTGAATATGCCCCTCTTGAAACAGCTTGGGTTCCCGTCATCGGCGACAACTATTATTATCTGTATTGTTTATGGGTGCTAGGTAGCCCCCGAGGAAACGGATATGGGAAAGCATTAATAGAGTACTGTATAGCCGATGCCAAAGAAAAAGGTAGATCCGGCATTTGTATGCTTGGGGCAAAAAAACAGAAGAGCTGGCTTTCCGACCAATCATTTGCAAAGAAATTTGGTTTTGAAGTGGTTGACACTACCGATAATGGATATGAATTGCTTGCTCTTTCTTTCGACGGAACAGTACCGCAATTTGCGCCAAATGCCAAGAATCTGAAAATAGAAAGTGAGGAACTGACGATTTATTATGATATGCAATGCCCCTATATCTATAAATACATTGAAATGATCAAACAATATTGTGAAACAAATGATGTCCCTGTTTCTTTTATTCAAGTAGATACGCTACAGAAAGCCAAAGAGTTACCGTGTGTTTTTAATAATTTTGCTGTATTTTATAAAGGAAGTTTTGAGACTGTGAATTTGCCACCTATCGACTATTTAAAAAGAATACTCAAAAAATAAGAAATACAATCCTGACTTTTCCCGCTAATTATCAGGATTGTATTTTATCTGCTTCATTAAAAAGACTTCTCATTTGCCATCTTCCACATATTGAGAAAAGAGGCTTTGGTGATTTCTACGACCTTATCCCAATTCAATCGGTCGGCATGATCGGAAGGCTGGTGATAATCAGGATGCCCGTCCGTATGATACCAAATGATCGGAATACCTACTTTGGCAAACGAACCGTTATCACTTCCTCCTATCGGATTTTCCCAGGCACGGTAATCCGGTTCCAATTGCAAACCGTATTTTCTGATATCCTCTTTCAACCAATCCCCAAAGACCGGATGGACGGCTGTGTAGAAATAAACGACTTGTTTGGGTTGTTGAGGTTTGTTGTTACGGCCAATCATGTCAAAGTTCAGATAGCCTTTGATTTGAGATAGGAAAGGACAAGTTTGTACAAAATATTTAGAGCCTAGCAGTCCTTTTTCTTCTCCATCCCAAAAAGCAAAGATTACATTTCTTTCGGGTTGCTGTCCACTGGCTAAAAAGGCTCTTGCAATTTGCAGCACTGCCGATACACCGGAAGCATTATCGTCAGCACCATTGTATATTTGGTCGCCATCAAGTACAGGATCAATACCTAAATGGTCGAAATGAGCCCCCACAATCACATATTCTTTGGTATTTTTACCGGGAATCATTCCCAATACATTCCTCATGGTAAGCTTCTGATGAACTTCCTGTTTCAGTTTTGCTATGGAATCAGGATGTACTTCCAGACGTCCTTTTTCTGACGTTCTTTACGGTAAGCATCAAAAGGCTGGAAATAGCTGTCAGCCAAAGGCGATACTCCCATCCATTGCAACAAAGAAACAATATATTCCGAAGTCACACGCGAACCGTGAAACCCCGCCTCACGCCCTTGCAATTCATCACTAGCCAAAAAATTGATAGTAGCTTCGGCAGAGGAACGGTTGATTGTATTCAAGGCCCTCTCAATAGGAGATTGGGCAAAAGTAATATTTCCAACCAACAGTAACGCTAATAGTAAATAATCTCTCTTCATTGTACTTCAAATATCTTAAGTCATTTTCATTGATTGGTGAAATTTAATTCACCCGCCAATGTTTATTTTGTAGGTAACATACAAAAGTACGAAAGAAATAGATAGCATACATGATAGAATGCAAATTTATAAGTAACTTTGCACAAAATTGATTGGTAACTGTTATATTGTCATGTGGATACTTATTATAAGTCTGGTGTTGCTGGGTGTCATTGCGCTGATAGCCGGAATTATCCGCAACAAAAGACTGCAAAAGAAAATAGAAAAGGGCGAACTGGACCGTATGCCGGAAGTGAAGGAAGTAGATGTGGAATGCTGCGGACAACACGAAGTATGCGAACGGGATAGCCTGCTGGCAGCTGTCAGCAAAAAAATAGAATATTACGATGACGAAGAACTGGATCAGTTCATTGGCAAGGCAGGAGATGCGTATACAGAAGAAGAAACAGAAATGTTTCGGGATGTATTGTATACGACACTGGATGTAGAAGTGGCCGGATGGATACGTAGCCTTCAGCTCCGTGGCATTGAATTACCGGATGATCTCAAAGACGAAGTTTTTCTGATTATCGGAGAAAGAAGAAACGTAGAAGTAAAAAAGCAGATGAGAGGTGATGGATTTACTACAATATACATTCTTTCAACACGCCCTATTGGGAAGTCTGCTGGCAAGCATTGCCTGTGGGATTATCGGTACATATATCGTAACCCGCCGCCTGGTATTTATCAGCGGAGGAATCACTCATGCTTCTTTCGGAGGAATCGGGTTAGGATTGTTTGCCGGAATTTCCCCGATACTATCGGCAGCCGTATTCTCGGTATTATCAGCTTTTGGTGTCGAGTGGCTTAGCAGACGGAAAGATATGCGCGAAGATTCTGCCATTGCAGTATTCTGGACGTTAGGGATGGCACTCGGAATTATGTTCAGCTTCCTGTCGCCGGGATTTGCGCCTGACCTGTCGGCTTACCTCTTTGGCAATATCCTGACCATCAACCAAATCGACTTATGGATGCTCGGCATATTGGCACTAATATTGACCGGATTCTTTTATCTGTTTATCCGCCCTATCGTATATATTGCTTTTGACCGTGAGTTTGCACGTTCGCAAAAGATTCCGGTAGAGATATTCGAATATGTGTTGATGATGTTCATTGCGCTGACAATTGTAGCCTGCCTGCGTATGGTAGGCATCGTACTGGCCATTTCTCTTCTCACCATTCCACAGATGACAGCCAACTTATTCACTTATAGTTTCAAGAAGATTATCTGGTTATCAATCGGCATCGGTTTCTTGGGCTGCCTGGGTGGATTATTTATTTCTTATCACTGGAAAGTCCCTTCGGGAGCTTCCATCATATTCTTCTCTATCCTGATTTACGCTGTTTGTAAAATCGGAAAGAGTTGTTGCAGGAAAAAGTCATAATAATAGATAGTATATGGAAATCAAAATTCAATCACTGGAAAGTATCCATGAAGCAGCCCGTGAATTTATCGCTGCTATGGGCGACAACACTGTATTTGCTTTATACGGAAAGATGGGTGCCGGCAAAACGACATTTGTCAAAGCGCTCTGCGAAGAATTGGGCGTAACGGATGTTATCACTTCTCCTACTTTTGCCATTGTCAACGAATACCGTTCGGACGAAACCGGAGAATTAATCTATCACTTCGATTTTTACCGCATCAAGAAACTAAGTGAAGTGTACGACATGGGCTACGAAGACTATTTCTACAGTGGTGCTCTCTGCTTTATCGAATGGCCGGAACTGGTAGAAGAACTACTTCCGGGAAATGCCGTAAAAGTAACGATTGAAGAACTGGAAGACGGAAATAGAGTGATCAGACTATGACCGGACAATATATCGTACAAGGAATCTTTGCGCTGGCAGGAATCGTCTCCCTGCTGGCGTCATTGCTGAACTGGGACTGGTTCTTTACAACGCGCAATGCACAAACCATTGTCCGAAACGTAGGACGCAACCGAGCACGACTCTTCTATGGAATACTGGGAATTATCATCATTGGAATGGCTATATTCTTCTTTGTGGAAACACGGAAAGCCATCACTCTTTGAGACATTTTTTCAGACAAAAGAACATAAGTACAAAAGACTACAAAAATATGTTCTTTTGTTCTTATGTCTAAAGCAACTGTCGTGACTTCATCTCCAGATACTTATTAATCACATCAATCGAAAGATTCTCCGGTGTAGTTAATAAAGAATAGATGCCATGTTGTTTCAAAGTAGATACAATCAGCCGCTTCTCATAAGCGAACTTTTCTGCAATCACGTGCCGATAATACCCTTCCGTATCTTTTGCCGGTTGGGCGATATATTCCTTCAAATCGACATCTTCAAAAAAGACTACGAGCAAACGGTGCTGGCGGTTTAGTTGTTTCAGGTAAGATAATTGACGGTTCATTCCTCCTATACTCGAGAAGTTAGTATATAGTACCAGCAAGCTACGTTTACTGACATGTTTGTTCAAATGAACGCAAAGAGCCGAGAAGTCTGTCTCCCCGAAAGTGGTCTGCTGGCTATAAAGACTTTCCAGCAATGTCTGCATATATCCCGATTGCTTGGAAGCAGGCACGAAAGTATCGAAGTGTTCATCGAAAGTCACTAATCCGGCTTTATCTTCTTTCCGCATGGCAACATACGAAAGCACCAGCGAAGCATTAATTGCATAATCTAGCAAGGTCATTCCACAGAAAGCTTGCTGCATCACTCTACCTTTATCGATCACATTATAAATCTGCTGTGAGCGTTCGTCCTGATACACATTCACCATAAGTTCATGCCGGCGGGCACTTGCTTTCCAGTTAATCGTACGGTAATCATCCCCCTTTACATACTCTTTAATCTGCTCAAACTCCGTATGATGCCCAACCCGGCGAATACGTTTTATTCCCAATTCTGTCAGATTATCACTTATTGCCAGCAATTCATATTGATGGAGCATCAGATATGACGGGTACACTTTGATATCCAAAGGTTCTGCACAAGTATAGCGCCGGGATATAAAGCCGATTTTTCCGGTCACAAAAACTCTAATATGACCGAAAGAGTAAACACCACGATGAGTAGGTCGAAGACGATAGGTAACTGTTTTTCCCTCGTTTGCTCCAAGCTTCACCTGAAAGTCGACATCACGTTTCTGAAAGATAAAAGGGATCTCATCTATGATTTCTAAAGATACAGGATGCGGATAACTACTTTCTACCCGAATACTTACTTCATTTTCGTCGCCATTAGAGAAACGGTCGGCACACTGGCGGAAAGCACGGATTCCACGAATACGATAAAGAGAATATACGTCTGCCAGTACCACCAAAAACAAGACAAAGAGTGCCCACTGCCCGATAACAAAGAACGGAGCAAAAACATATCCGCTACCCAACAACAGGATAACTATGACAAGGGCAATATAGAAACGACGAGTTAGAAACAAATGATTTATGATTTATGAATTATGATTTATAATTTCTTGGGTTTACGATTTCTTCAACTTACAATTTACGTACAGTTTACGTACAGTTTATAATTTACGATTTATGATTTCTTCGATTTATGTTATGAATAGAGTCAGACATCCAACGCGCAGCCCAAATCATAAATCAGAATTCATAAATCATAAATCTTTTCATTTTGGTACTTCCACTTTATCAATTAAGCGTTGCGTCACTTTCACTGGAGAATAGCCTTCCATTTCAGCTTCCGCAGTCAGGATCAGACGGTGCTGAAGTACATAAGGAGCTACAAACTTGATATCTTCCGGTGTCACAAAATCACGTCCTTGCAAAAGAGCATACGCTTTCGACGATTGCAGCATGGCTACAGATGCACGTGGAGAAGCTCCCAAATATACAGCTTTGCTGGTACGGGTCTGCTGTACAATCAATGCGATATATTGGAGCAACGTGCGGTCTACGAATACTTGATTCATGAAAGCACGAAGCGACAACAGTTCTTCTTTGGTAATAGCGGGAGTGATGTCGTCCAACTTCACCAATGCGGCATTGGTATGATGACGTTCCAGGATATTCACTTCCTCTTCCAATGAAGGATAATCCATCGTTATCTTCATCAGAAAACGGTCGAGCTGTGCTTCGGGAAGTTTGTATGTTCCCTCCTGCTCTACCGGATTCTGGGTAGCCAAAATCGTATAAAGATCTCCCATCCGGTGAGTCGTTCCATCAATACTGATCTGGCGCTCTTCCATTACCTCAAACAAGGCAGCCTGTGTCTTGGCAGGAGCACGGTTGATTTCATCGACCAATACAATATCCGCAAAAATCGGCCCCTGATGAAAATCAAAACCATTGGTTTTCATATTAAATACAGTCGTACCTAATACGTCACTCGGCATTAAGTCCGGAGTGAACTGGACACGACTGAAGTCTGCATCAATCAGACGAGCTGTCAAACGGGCCAACAGTGTCTTCGCAACTCCCGGAACACCTTCTATCAATACGTGTCCATTCGCCAAAATCGCTGTCAGTACCAAATCGACTGTCTGCTCCTGCCCAACTATGACGGAAGCAATCCGGTCTTTCAACTCTTGTATCTTCTCGGAAAAGAGAGTTAAATCTACTCGCTGTTCTGTATTCTCTTCCATAAATTTCTTCTTTAGATATGATTGATTATTTCATTCATTTTATCGATATATACCTTCATCTGCTCCGCATCAATAACACGTCCTCCGTAAATCACGGGTCTGACTTCGCGGATAAATTTAGCAATCTCTCCGGCATCCATCCGGTTTTCCGGGCAATCCGGTGGAAAGAGCGTTCATCGTCGGCCACTTCCTCAATATCCACCTGAATCTCTCTCCGCAGTTCTTCGGCCAAATAGGAAAACTTCTTGCGAACTAAATCCGCATGGTCTTTCTTCTGAAAGTAAAGCGTGCCTATCAGTTCGGTAAATTCAAGAGATTTATTCGCCGGCTCGTGAATAACAGGGATCACCCGTTGCCGCCTCTTCGCTGTGAATATCATAAAGAGTATGATGGTAATCATCGTCAGATACAAAGCCCAACGAAGCGGTTCATGTGCAAGAAAATAACGGAAAGGTGATTGCTGCACCTGTGCAGTTTCTTTCATGTACCCCTCCGTGCGAACGATAGGAAGCTTCCCCATCTGCGACAACAAACGGAAGATATAGGTTGCATTTTTGCCGTCCAACATTCCGTAATTGGTAAAAATCAAAGGAGTGGAAACTAAAATAACTTCTCCTTTCCCCCACCGACGGGACATCGCTACAGGCATATAAACAAGACTATCCGTTGTCAACGAGTCCACCTCTGTTTCATACCGGAACTCATTCGACTCAAAAACTCTTTGTGCCAACACCCTTTCCGGAAGTGAATCTCCCCAAAAATAAGAGGAACACAACTGGGGATAAAAATAGAAAGTCTGACGGGGATAAACCGTCGAATCTCCTATCCAATGCAAGCTATCTTTTTTCATAAATGAAGTTGCATATTTCTTCAAAGCCATCGGACTAAAGTAAGAATAGTAAGACCTGAACTGCAAGGTATCTTCCAAATATCTGCCGAACAAGGTACTCACCAACATGATCTTATCTCCGCGTTCCGCCATTTTCAACAGAGCGTTTACATCGACGTCCGACAATCGCAAATTATCAGAGATAACCAATATACCTTTGCGTTGCGTCGTATCTTCCTGCTCCAATTGATAGAGACTTTTCCTCGAAAAAGTGTAGCCCTGTGGCAAAGAAGAAGACAATACACTATCGAATACTGCACATCCGAAAGGTTGCTCGTCATGATGTCCGAAAGTGGGCTTCCACACAAAATTCTTCGGCAAATGATATTCTATTGCAAACATGATGAATAGAAAAGCGACAATAAAGACAATGAACCAGCGACTTCCTTTCATGAGACGCCTCCTTTCCCTATTTCTCCCTGTAGGGTCTGCATTACCCGGAAGAGTTCTTCCGTTGCCTCAAAGTTGCCATAACGTACCCGCAGGAAATGATTGGTCAGTTGCCTGAAAGCCGGTAGCCGGACTTCATTAATATACTGGGTAGGCGTTTTATAAAGTTGCCAGTCAATACGTTCAGCGTCACTAAGTTGTTTCAAAGTTTGCAGATAGAGCAAACGTACTGCTTCCCGGTAATTCTGACGGGAAAGCGCTTCCGCAATCCCTCCCGGAAAATCTACTCCGTAAATGGTGTCTTCTTCAACTGTATAAGGCAACACATTTTTATGCGAGACCATAAACAATTCCGGGCGTTTCCGATAGACGAACCAAACAATCAGCAACAAAAGAAGAATGGCAATACATACCAGAATAAGCCCTGAATACTCTTCAGCAAAATGACTGCCGAATATTTTACGCAACAACTCCCCAAACTGCCGACTGATCCACTCAAAGACATTCATCTCCGGAGTAATCAGTTCACGGTTATAGTTGTATGCCGGATCAGACTGCCAGAGGGCAATCTGCGCCGTATCACAAACTAGTGTATCAGCCGGGGAAGTGAGATTCATCTAGTAGAGGTTTGCTTTAGAGTTTATCAAAATTATCAATATCACTTTCTACCGTTATGCTGTCCACCACTTCCGATGCATGACCATACTGATAAACCAGACCGACGATACTGAATATAGCCGACAAGTAAGAACCATACAGCATCAGGATAGAGAACAAATACTGCGCAAAGTTCAGTCCGACTGATGAAGAGGTTGCACCTCCGTCACTCATCGTGAAGACCATTTTTACAATATAGATCACATACCAGGGTATAGAAACGATTCCTTGTAATACACTGGCAATAAGTCCCATCACCATTAAAACCAGAAAGACGCCGCCCCAGGTTGCAAATCCCAACCGGAATGTTTTTGCAAATGCCTCACCTAACGAAATATCTTCAAATAAGTAGATGGGAGCCATTAATGCCAAAGGAACCATAAATGCGAATAAAAGCGGGATGGTCAGAATGAGTGTGAAAGGTGTTAACACAGCCAACAAGACAACAATAACCACAGCAAAGATGAATAAGAAGCTGCAGGCAATCCCCATCAAAAACAGTCTTTTAATATTGCGGAGCAACAACGATTTAATATCACCGAATACAATCCCGTTCAGACGTTCTTCCCGTTCATTATACAATCGAACCATCGCATAAACCAAAGAAGTCATCAGCAAAGCTCCCAAACATGAAAAAAAGATAACTCCTGCATAATTCAGTGCAAATGAAGGTCCCAGAGCAGCTAAAGGATTATCACTTATTCCTCCGGACGCCTGCATGGCAGTAAGATCTGTCATACTTCCCATTAAACCGCTAAAGTTTGCAGCTTGAATTAAGCATATAGGGAGTATCAGATAAGTTGAATACTTAAACAATTGTTTCCAATTCTCTTTTATAAAATCAAAAGAAGCGTTCAACTTCTCACCGAAAGGACGTTTCACGTACATCGCAATCTTAGGTTTCTGTGATTCCATGTTTTTTTCTATTTGGTAAATAAATATAGTAGAATATAATAAATGCCAGAGAAGTGAATATCACGCCAAGCCTCAACACATCGGGAAGCTCTGTGTGGCGAGTAAGAAAACCTTCTATAAAGCCTGCCATAATGAACACCGGGACAGTGCCGATCACTATTTTCAAGCCTCGCTTCGCTCCTCTTCTGAAAGATTCCAGGCGAGAATAGGTGCCGGGGAACAACCAGCCGTTGCCCAAAGCCAATCCGGCGGCACCGGCCACGATAATCGCCCAGATTTCAAGCGTTCCGTGCAACCAGATGGCAAGACTGGATTCCCACAACAAATCGTGTTGATAAAAGAATGTTTGAAAAGCTCCTACCATGATACCATTGGAGAGAAGCATATACCCTGTTCCAAAACTAGTCAGCAATCCCATTGCAAAGCAGTTGAAAGAAACCATCACGTTATTAAGTGTAATGCCCAAGAACATCGGTACTTCAGAAGAACCATTATATACGGCCATCGGCTCCCCATTGGCAATATTGTCGAGTGTCATATCCACATAACCGTTTCCCAATATCAGCCGGACAAAATCCGGGTCATTCGCTGCTGATAATACGCCGATTAATGCGCTGGCAACAAAAATCAAAAAGGAGGTCAATAATTCGCGACGTGCATCGTGCATGGTTCGTGGCACTTCCTGTGTCCAAAAGGTAATAATCCGTGTCCACTTCTCGCGTTTATTGCGGTAGATTTCGTTGTGCAACGCTGAAGCCAGATTATTCAGATAAATAGTAATACGGGAAGTTGGGAAATGTGTTTGGGCAAATGCCAGGTCAGCTGTCAAGTCCGTATACGTATCGGCTAGTTGGTCGGGGGACAGACTTGCCGCCCGCTCCACAACTTTCTCTGTCTCCTTCCATTTTTCAATGTTCCGACGAATAAACGTTACTTCTTTCATGCTTTTCAATAGATTTCGGATAAGTTTTGTCCGAAACCGGAAGCAAAAATAAGAGAATTATGATATATTTGCAACGGAATCCTAAAAATGTTTAACCTGAAATGGCAGAATCTACGATAATAACCGGACAATTCGTTCGTATCAGCCAAACGCCCGCCAGTATCGGCGAACGACTGATGGCTTTAATCATCGATTATTTTCTGATCGGGCTTTACATCTTGTCCACTATTACGCTCTTGTCTAAATTAAGTTTACCGTCAGGATTCAGTTTGTTCTTTTTTCTGTGCGTCGTTTATTTACCGATTCTCGGTTATTCTTTTCTTTGCGAGATGTTCAATCACGGACAGAGCTTTGGCAAAAAACTCATCAATATCCGTGTCGTAAAAGTAGACGGTTCTACTCCAAGCATCGGCTCTTATCTGTTACGATGGCTTCTTTTCCCAATTGATGGTCCCATCACAAGTGGCCTTGGACTTCTGGTCGTTTTATTGAATAAGAACAACCAACGATTAGGGGATCTAGCTGCCGGCACTATGGTAATTAAAGAGAAAAACTATCGTAAGATACATGTCAGCCTGGATGAATTCGACTATCTGACCCAAAATTATCATCCGGTATATCCCCAGTCGGCTGATTTATCTCTCGAACAAGTGAATGTAATTACCCGGACTTTGGAATCCAGCGAAAAAGACCGGGCAAGACGTATCACGGCACTTGCCAAAAAGTACAGGAATTACTTTCCGTTACTCCTCGTGAGGGTAATCAGGAAAAATTTCTTCAGACGATACTTCGCGATTATCAGTATTATGCATTGGAAGAAACATAACCAGAATACGCTGTTTCAGACTATTCAGGCAAGGGATTATTCTCACTGTAGTGAGAATTAATTCTCATAGCAATGAGTATTTTTTCTCATTATAGTGAGAACTTTTTCTCATAGCATAAAACTGTTTGAGAAAAAGCCCGCAAAAAAAAGGGGTATACTCACAGAGCACACCCCTTATCTTAATTTTATCTGCAATGAGACCGGACGTCGTTTAGTCCACCTGTCCCAGAGAGTTTCCGTATTCCATTTCTCCCTGAACCACAAAGAGGACTTCTTCAGGATCGTATTCCCCTATTTCATCCTTTTTGGCTTCTTTTACAATGTAAGCCACAACCTCTTCCAAATCGATGTTGACATAGCCGTCTTCATCGGGTTGAGCGTCGAGAATGCCACTTTCAGAGTAATACTCGTCGATTAAATCGAGAAAATAATACAATTCATCGTCCGAGAACTTCTCTTTCAGTTCTTGAGGCAGATAGTTTTTGATAAACTCGATGGTCTTTTCGTCATCGGCATCTGCTAATAAAAAATCGTCTTCCAGTCCCATTTTTTTAAGTATTAAGTGATAAGTATTAAGTATTATCGACTATAAAAGCTTCTTCACCTTTTCTGCGAATACCGGTTTGCCAACTGCACCTACCTGTTTGTCTACTATTTCACCGTTCTTGAAAAACAATACAGTAGGAATATTACGGATACCATATTCAGCAGCCATATCACCATTTTCGTCTACATCGCACTTACCGATGATTACTTGTCCTTCAAACTCCGCAGCCAATTCTTCAATGATAGGAGCCACCATCTTGCAAGGGCCACACCAAGGAGCCCAAAAATCTACAACAACCGGTTTTCCTTCTGCGAGAACCTCTTTATAGTTGCTGTCTGTAATTTCTAAAGCCATTTTTTTAAGTATTAATTATTAAATGTTATTTCGTTAGCTTATTCTCGCCACAAATATAATCAATTTATATGAAATCCCAGTTCGGGACGTTCCTTTAAATATGTTATTAAATCCCGACCCACCGAAAGCTTAATCGGACGGGAAATCAAATCAATTGACATGTGGCTTACATCGGCATCATCCGTCACTTTAAAATACAGTTCCGTATTTCCCGGATGTTCTTTGGTCAGAGTGGCAAGCTCAGTAACCAAAGCCGAGTTCAAGACTGACAGAGGAATGATAATCGTGATCTTCTGTACCAGTTCTTCTTTCACGTCGGGAAGAAGTTCCATAGAAGTGATTTTCACCTCCAATTCATCCTGTCGCCATTGTTTCGCTTGACAACGGGCTTTAATATATAGGAACGTTCCTTCGTTGAGATATCCCTGATAAGTCACCCAGTCATTTCCCCAGAATGGGATTTCGGTAGAACCGGAATAATCTTCAATCTTAGCAATACCATACGGATTTCCATTCTTGCTGACTCCACGACGAACACTAGTCACAATCCCTCCCATCGTTATTTCACGACCAACAAGTGCAGCTTTATCTTCCAAATCCGCCATCCGTGTATTGCAGACATGTTCCAATACGATAGAAAATTCATCCAACGGATGAGCAGAAAGATAGATACCTACCAAATCACGCTCACGATTCAGACGATCGAGATCACTCCAACGTTCTACACCTTGAGGTATTTCAGGAGTTGCAACATCAATAACGTTTTCACCACCGAACAAAGAGTTGAAAGCAGCTGCCTTATCTGCCTGATAGCGGTTACCATAGCGCATCAATGTTTCCAGAAATACTTCACCCTTAGAATTTACAGCAAAGTATTGCTCCCGCTTCAGTTCCGGGAAACTATCAAACCCTCCGGCTAATGCCAGACACTCCATATTCTTCTTGTTGCAGGCATTCAGGTTGACACGTTGTACAAAGTCGAATATACCGAGGAAAGGACCATTCTTACTACGTTCCTCCATAATACTATGAACAGCAGCTTCACCTACACCTTTGACAGCCCCTAGTCCAAAACGGATATTACCATCATGGTTTACTGTAAACTTCAGGTTACTTTCGTTTACATCCGGCCCCAGCGTCTGAATACCCATTGCCTTACATTCGTCCATCAGTTTCGTAATATCGGTAATGTTCGACAAGCTTCGGCTCATCACAGCAGCCATATATTCAGGAGGATAATTAGCTTTTAGATAAGCGGTTTGGTAAGCTACCCACGAATAACAAGTAGCATGTGATTTATTGAAAGCGTATGACGCAAACTTTTCCCAGTCGGTCCAGATTTTTTCAAGAACTTTCGGGTCATGCCCGTTCTTACGCCCACCTTCAATAAATTTAGGTTTCATGTGGTCCAGCTTGTCACGCAGCTTCTTACCCATCGCTTTACGGAGTGCATCAGACTCACCGCGGGTAAAGTCCGCCAATAAACGCGACAGAAGCATCACCTGTTCCTGATAAACCGTAATACCATACGTATCCTTCAAGTATTTCTCCATTACCGGAATATCATACTCAATCGGCTTACGCCCATGTTTACGGTCGATAAAATCAGGTATATAATCCATCGGTCCCGGACGATAAAGGGCATTCATGGCAATCAAATCTTCGAATGTAGAAGGCTGCAATTCGCGCAGGTATTTCTGCATGCCGGCAGATTCAAACTGGAATGTACCAATTGTACGTCCGTCACTATATAATTTATAAGTAGCCGGATCGCAGATGTCTATCGCATCGACATCTACTTCAACATTACGGCTTAAACGGATATTTCAACGGCCTCTTTGATAATAGACAAAGTTTTCAGACCAAGGAAGTCCATCTTAATCAATCCGGTATCTTCAATCACCGAACCTTCATACTGGGTAACAAGCATTTTTCGCCCGTTTCCTTATCATCAGCAGTGCTGACAGGTACCCAGTCGGTGATATCGTCACGACAGATAATCGTACCACAAGCATGTACACCTGTACCACGTACGTTACCTTCGAGCATCTTAGCGTACTTGATCGTATCCCGTACCAACGGATCGGATGATGCTTCCGCAGCTTGTAATTCGGGAACATATTCAATCGCATTCCGCAAGTTCAGTTTCTTATCAGGAATCTTATCCGGCACTAATTTAGCCAATCGGTCAGACTCCGATAGAGGCAGCTTTTGCACACGGGCAACATCCTTGATAGCTAACTTGGTAGCCATTGTACCATAAGTGATGATATGAGCTACTTTTTCCTGACCATATTTATTCGTTACCCAACGAAGTACCTCTCCACGACCGTCATCATCAAAGTCCACATCAATATCGGGCAAGGAGATACGGTCCGGATTCAAGAAACGCTCAAACAGCAAATCGTACTGGATAGGGTCGATTTTCGTAATTCCCAAACAATAGGCCACCGCCGAACCGGCAGCCGAACCACGTCCCGGACCGACCGACACACCCAATTCCTTACGTGCCGCATTAATAAAGTCCTGTACAATCAAGAAGTATCCTGGGAAACCCATCGTTTTCATGATATACAGTTCGAAGTTCATTCGCTCTTTGACTTCTTCCGACAGAGGTTCACCATAAATTCTCTTAGCTCCGTCAAAAGCTAGTTTCGCCAAGTAATCTCCTTCAAGTTTAATACGATAGAGTTTATCATAGCCACCCAAGCGTTTGATTTTTGCTTTCGCATCCTCTTCACTCAATACCACATTACCGTGCTCATCTTGAGTAAACTCATCAAACAGGTCTTTTTCCGTAAACTTCGCCCGATAGCCTTCTTCCGTTCCAAAATCTTCGGGAATAGCAAAAGTAGGCATGATAGGTGCATGGTCGATGGAGTAATATTCTACCTTGTCAAGAATCTCCAGCGTATTGCTCAACGCTTCGGGAACGTCGGCAAAGAGTTCGTTCATCTCTTCGCGTGTTTTCATCCATTCCTGTTTGGTATAAAGCATACGGCTAGGATCATCCAAATCCTTACCGGTACTCAAACAGATCAAACGGTCGTGCGCTTCCGCATTCTCTTCATCTACAAAGTGAACATCATTCGTACAAATCAGTTTGACATTGAACTTCTTAGCATATTCAATCAGATATTTGTTCACATTTACCTGCAACGGATAACATTCGTGATTGGCACGGGGAACAGTCGCTTTATGACGCTGCATCTCCAAATAATAATCATCCCCGAACAGGTTCTTATACCATTGAATTGCTTCTTCGGCTTCTGCAAATTGCCCGGCAGTAATCCGCTTCGGCACTTCACCACCGAGACAGGCCGAACAAACAATAAGTCCTTCGTGATATTTTTCCAGTTCGCTACGGTCAGTACGCGGGCGCATATAATATCCGCGTGTCCATGCGTGCGATACTAATTTAATAAGATTATGATAACCTTTTTCATTCTTAGCCAATACAATCAAGTGATAACCACTTTGGTCGGGCTTACCCTCTTTTAAGTCCATAGTGCGGCGCGCAACATACATTTCACAACCGATGACAGGTTTGAAAAGCTTGTTTTCCGCTTCCACTATCTTAGCTTTGCAGGCAGCAATCTCCGCTTCTTTATCCGCACATTCTATCGTACCGGCCTCAATTCCTGCAATTCGCTTCTTCAGGTCTTTGACTTCACCTTTCGGACCGCTGTTCTTTTTATTAACGTAGTTCGTAAATTCCTTAATACCGAACATATTTCCATGATCGGTCACGGCAATACCCTTCATCCCATTTTGCATGGCTTTATCGACCAGACGAGCTACACTAGCCTGACCATCCAACAGAGAATATTGAGTATGGACATGTAAATGAACGAAATCCTGCATAATGATAAGTAGTTAATTTGAAGGCATAAAATTACTACCTCTTGGGTTATAAACAAAAATAATCCTCAAAAAGTTATCAACATTCGCATTTTCTATGCTCATTTACTTGCTGATTTTTTAAATTAAGTATATTTTTTGCAGACAATATCATTAAACGGCATTCATGGGCCGACTAAAGAAATTGAAGAAAATACGTATTCACCGCGAAGGAACACATATATTATGGGCAAGCTTTTTGCTATTGCTATTGATTAATGCAGCTCTTTATTGGGGAATCGATTGCAAAATACCTTTTTATGTGGTAGCAGTAGCGAGTATAGCAGTCTATCTGCTGATGGTGAATTTCTTTCGATGTCCGATCCGTCTCTTCGGACAGGACACTGAAAAAGATTGTCGTAGCACCCGCCGATGGAAAAAATCGTCGTCATCGAAGAAGTGGATGAAAACGAATATTTCCATGACCGCCGCTTAATGGTATCTATTTTCATGAGCATCGTGAATGTACACGCCAACTGGTATCCGGTAGATGGTACTATTAAAAAGGTAGCGCATCATAATGGCAATTTTATGAAAGCATGGCTGCCGAAAGCCAGCACAGAAAACGAACGTTCTACGGTAGTGATCGAAACTCCGGAAGGAGTGGAAATACTCACCCGGCAAATCGCCGGAGCAGTGGCACGCCGTATTGTCACCTACGCTGAAGTAGGAGAAGAATGTTATATTGACGAACACATGGGATTTATCAAATTCGGTTCCCGCGTGGATGTGTATTTACCCATTGGCACGGAGATTTGTGTCAAAATGGGACAATTAACGACCGGTAACCAAACGGTTATCGCCAAACTCAAATAATTCTGTCACAATGACAAACGTTATTAAAAATAGTATTCCGAATACCGTAACCTGCCTGAACCTTTTCTCCGGTTGTATTGCTTGCGTCATGGCTTTTGAAGCAAAATATGAACTGGCTCTACTTTTCATCGCTTTAAGTTCTATTTTTGATTTCTTTGATGGATTGTTGGCTCGTGCACTCAATGCACATTCCATTATCGGAAAAGATCTGGATTCATTGGCAGATGATGTCAGCTTCGGAGTTGCTCCCTCACTGATCGTATTCTCCTTGTTCAAAGAAATGTACTATCCGGCAAATATGGAGTTCATCGCTCCTTATCTACCCTATTTGGCATTCTTGATTTCTGTTTTTTCTGCCTTGCGCCTGGCTAAATTCAACAATGACACACGGCAGACCAGCTCTTTTGTCGGACTCCCAGTACCAGCCAATGCTCTGTTTTGGGGCTCATTAGTGGCAGGGGCACATGACTTCCTGATATCAGACAACTGCCATCCTGTCTACCTTCTTATACTTGTCTGTCTGTTTTCCGGATTACTGGTATCAGAAATACCGATGTTTCTTTGAAATTTAAAAACCTGTCATGGAATGACAACAAAATAAGTTTTATATTCCTGATTATCTGCATTCCTCTTCTTCTACTTCTTGGAATTAGCAGTTTTGCCGCCATTATTGTATGGTATATTTTACTTTCACTTTTTACAAGAAAAAGTAAATAAACAATCTCTTGGCACGTTTGTTGTACTATGAGTTTTATCAAAGTAACAACATAAAAATCATAGTCCGATGCATATACTTTTATTCATACTCATTTTTATCATTGCCATTTTCGTATTTGGCCTTTCTATTGTCGGCTTCATATTAAGAACGATTTTCGGATTAGGACGTAGTTCATCTTCATCCCGCCCGAAACAAACGGAATCAGGACGTACAAGCCAACAAAGCTATAACCAAACGAATCGCCGTTCAAATGATGATGAAGAAGAAATATATTCCGAGAATGTTCCGGAGAAAAGACATAAAAAATATTCACTCAGGATGATGGCGAATATGTAGATTTTGAGGAAATCAAATAGCCATTACACTGCTTTCATTTCCGTTTCGCTGCAAAGAACTCTTTCATTAGTGCAGCGCATTCGTCAGCCATTATCCCTTTTACAACCACTGTTTTAGGATGTAGAGCCGAACCGGCATATTTCTGATAGCCGCGTTTTTCATCTTCGGCACCAAACACAAGCTTGCCTGTTTGCGCCCAAGCAATAGCCCCTGCGCACATCACGCAAGGCTCAACGGTGACATACAGGGTACATTCGTTCAAATACTTACCACCAAGCACGTTGGCAGCAGCCGTAATAGCCTGCATCTCGGCATGAGCCGTTACATCATTCAATGTTTCTGTGAGATTATGGGCACGCGCAATAATCCGCTCTTTACAAACCACGACAGCTCCAACGGGAACTTCTCCCCGCTCGGCAGCCTTACCTGCCTCTATCAAAGCTTGTT
>ENA-OQJB01000326-OQJB01000326.1-human-gut-metagenome-genome-assembly--contig:-NODE-326-length-26323-cov-4.159070_pt1 | contig 26323 bp, 28 predicted proteins | sample MGYA00242599_ERZ504765 | MGnify/ENA primary metagenome ERZ504765 (study PRJEB26092, sample SAMD00036354) | human gut metagenome | host: Homo sapiens | study: EMG produced TPA metagenomics assembly of...
TAATCTGCCACGAAATCTGTTGTCTCTGCATTTTTGCCAGAAGCTCCAGCATACCTCACCGGATAATTGCGGGAATCTGCAAGAATCTTTGACTTTTTATCTCTTTGCACGATCAGAGAGTGTCTGCTGAAATTCTGCTGATAAGGTGCCGTCACTGCATACGAAATCATAGACTGGAGTCTGCGTATTTTCCGCTTCAGTTTTATCTTCCTTTTGAGCCGTATTATCAGTCTGCGTCTTTGTCTGCTTTTTTTCTGCGAATCTTCTTTTGACAGCTGTCCTGCGATCCACCGTCCTGCAAGTGCCAGCAAAGCGAGCAAAATCAGGATACAGATCGTTCGTTCTACCAGAACGACCTTTTTTCTGTCAAATCTTCTTTTTCTTCTTTGGTATGCCATAGTTCAACCTCCGGTAACAGAATACCACATTCCTACAATGCTTTCCATACCTGAATTAATTCTTCTTTCATTTCCTTCGGTGTAATCTGCTTCTCAATCCCATTTAAAATCCTGCCGCTGTTGACTTCTGCCACCTCGATCTTGCCATAATCCATCCAGACAAAACAGGCAAAACAAAGGATGGAAAGTCCCAGACGAAACAAAAAAGAGTGATCCTCTGCTGCATCGTCCTCTGTGACAGAAGTTGTAAGATTTCCATATCTCGGATGAATCACAGGCGTGCTTCTGCCTGTCTCATGATAAAGTCTGCGTGTCTGTCTGAGCAGTTCTCTTCGGCGTGCATCTGATTCGTTCATAAAGGTTCCTCCTGTAAAAAGACATATGACGGGCTTCTTACCCCCATCATATGTCTTTTTTTAAGAACTAGAACTTATCTGTCTGCCAGTTCTTTTACGATATCTTCCCATGTGACACCGCGTTCCACCATGAGTACCATGGCATGATACAGAAAATCAGAAATCTCATATTTGATCTCTTCCGGGTTCGGATTCTTGGCAGCGATCACGATCTCTGTTGCTTCCTCTCCCACCTTTTTCAGAATCTTGTCAATCCCCTTATCAAACAGATAGTTGGTATAAGATCCTTCCTTCGGATGCTGCTTTCTGTCTGCAATCGTTGCATATACAGATTCAAAAACCTGAAGCGGATTTTTAGAATCGTACTCATTTCCTACAATCTGCCGATAAAAGCAGGTATGATTTCCGGTATGGCAGGCCACTCCGATCTGCTCTACCTTGGCCAGCAACGTATCGTTGTCACAGTCGGCTGACAGCGCCTTTACATACTGATAATGTCCGGAGGTTTCTCCTTTTACCCAGCGGCACTGTCTGCTTCTGCTGTAATAGGTCATTTTTCCAGATTTGAGTGTATGCTCAAATGCTTCTTCATTCATGTAGGCCATCATCAGAACCTCGTTGGTCTTATAATCCTGTACAACAACTGGAAGAAGTCCGTCCGTATTCAGCGTGAAATCAGAAAAACTCATCGTACTTTCCAGAGAAGTCATCTGAATTCCTTCAGAAATGCAATGATTTTTGAATGCATCGATATCAAGTGCAGGTTCGCTGATCAGCATACCGGAAACGCCCTTGACACCCTTGCATTTTAAGATTTTTAAAATCTCTTCCTGTTCCATTGTATCAGTCAGAACAACGCACGGAATCTCTGTGATATTCATCACAGAAAGCAGATCCAGGCGATGCATGAAAATAATCTCGGAACTGAATTTGTCGATCAGATGCTGCTGTTTGAACAAAGCATCAAAATCATTTAAAGATACTGCGATCCGTTCTTTTCCAAATCGTTTGGATACTTCTTCGATCAGTTCAAACGACAGCGGTTTGGAAAAATTCAGGATTGCCCGTTTTGCACCGGTGTACAGAATCTTTTTCACGTCTTCCTGTCTGCGTACATTTCCGCCTGCAACCATTGGAATACTGATGGCACGGTTTACTTTTTTCATCAGATCGATCGCTTCATCATGCTCGTCATCCGTATTGGACAGATCGAATACGATCAGCTCATCTGCCCCTTTGTCACAGTACTGCTTTGCAAGCCCGATCACATCGTCTGAGACGACTTCTTTATCATCAAACCATTTTATTGCTTTTCCCTTGTAAATAAAGATACAGGGGATCAATCTTTTATAACTCATCGTTTTGTTCTCCTTTATAAGCTGCCTTTCGTAGACCATACCCCGTTCATACGTGGTTCCTCCATGGTTGCCATATCCAGAGCCTTTCCAAATGCCTTGAACAAGGCTTCTGCCATATGGTGATTGTTCCCTCCGTCTACGATCTTTAAATGCAGGTTCATCGCTGCGCTGTAAGAGACTGCATAAAAGAATTCACGGATCATTTCTGTATCCAGAGTTCCCAGTTTTTCCACTGTAAACTCTGCCTGATAATTCAGGTAAGGGCGACCGGATAAGTCTACTGCACACATGGCGAGTGTCTCGTCCATCGGAAGCAGAAAGCTTCCGTAACGCTTGATTCCTTTCTTTTCTCCCAGTGCTGCTGCGATTGCCTGCCCCAATACAATGCCGGTATCCTCGATCGTATGATGGGAATCCACCTCCAGATCTCCTGTTACGTGCACCTTCAGATCAAACAGACCATGTCTGGCAAATCCATTCAGCATATGATCAAAAACGGAATTCCGGTTGCAATCTCATTTTCCCCGGTTCCATCCAGATTGATCGTCAGAGAAATGTCCGTCTCTTTTGTTTTTCGTTCGATTGTTGCTGCGCGCTGCTTCATTTTTAATCCCTCTTTTCAAAGCGGACATGGATGGAGTTTGCATGTGCCGTGAGCTGTTCTGCTTTTGCAAACTGCTCGATGTCCTGATGTACGGCTTCCAGTGCTTCTTTTGAGTAAGAAATAATGCTGGATTTTTTCAAAAAGTCATCTACAGACAACGGAGAGAAGAATTTGGCAGTCCCGTTTGTCGGAAGGACATGATTTGGTCCTGCAAAATAATCTCCAAGAGGCTCACTGCTGTATTCTCCGATAAAGATGGCACCCGCATTGCGAATCTTGGTCATCACGGTAAATGCATCTTTTGTCACGATTTCCAGATGCTCAGATGCGATTTCGTTTGCAGCGTCGATCGCGTCATCCAGCGTCTCGGCGATCAGAATATGCCCATAGTTATCCAGAGATTTCTGAATGATCTCGCCTCTGGAGAGCTCTTTTACAAATCCGTCCACTTCCCGGGATACTTCTTCTGCCAGTTCTTCACTGGTCGTCACAAGAATTGCAGATGCCAGCTCATCATGTTCTGCCTGGGACAGAAGATCCGCTGCCACGTAACGTGGATTGGCAGTCTCATCTGCAAGAACAAGGATCTCACTCGGTCCTGCGATCGAATCAATGCTGACATGACCGTACACTGCTTTTTTGGCAAGTGCTACATAGATATTGCCCGGTCCCACGATCTTATCCACTTTCGGGATGCTCTCGGTTCCATAAGCAAGTGCTGCGATTGCCTGTGCACCGCCCACTTTATAGACTGCATCCACACCCGCTTCCTTTGCCGCAACCAGCGTTGCCGGATTGACTTTACCGTCTTTTCCCGGCGGCGTGACCATAATGATCTCATCCACACCAGCCACTTTTGCGGGAACGATATTCATCAGAACAGAAGACGGATAAACAGCCTTTCCTCCCGGTACATACACACCAACCCTTTGAAGCGGCGTCACTTTCTGTCCTAGGATCGTACCGTCCGGTTTGCTGTCAAACCAACTGTACTGCATCTGTTTTGCATGATAGGATTCGATATTTTTCAGTGATTTTCGGATGACATTCAGAAGAGAGGAATCCACCTGGGAATAGGCTTTTTGAATCTCTTCTTCTGTTACCTGAATATTATCCGCATTAAGTGCTGCACCGTCAAATTTTTCCGTATAAGCGAACACGGCTTCGTCACGTCTGTTTTTACTTCATCCAGAATCTCGCGGACACTTGCTTCATACGTTCCATAACTGTTGGGACTTCTTTTGAGCAGATCTTCGAGCAGATTTTTTCTGGTTGTTTCATCTAATCGTTCAATTCTCATACTGTTTCCCCCTCCAAAAGATTTCGGATCCTTCCAATCAGATCACGGATCCGGTCATTCTCCATCCGCATGCTGACTGGATTTACGATCATGCGCGCAGAAAGCGGACACACTTCTTCAAGCACCGTCAGTCCGTTTTCCTTTAAGGTGGATCCCGTCTCCACAATATCAACGATCACTTCAGAAAGCCCGACGATCGGTGCCAGCTCAATGGAGCCGTTCATCTTGATGATCTCTACGGTCTGATGCTTCTTATTATAAAAATAGTCCTTTGCGATCTTTGGGTATTTGGTTGCCACGCGGATCACCTCACGATGCTCCAAAAGCTCTTTGGCATCCTGTGGCCCGCATACACACATTCTGCAGGAGCCGAATCCAAGATCCAGTACCTCATGTACGTTGCGTCCTTCTTCCACGATCGTATCTTTGCCGACAACTCCGATATCTGCTGCTCCATATTCGACATAAGTCGGAACATCCGGCCCTTTTGCGAGGAAAAACTTTAATTTTAATTCTTCATTGACAAACACCAGTTTTCTGGAATCCTTCTCTTTCATTTCTTCACAGGTGATTCCAAGCTGTTCCAGCATCTCCAGTGTTTTACTTGCCAGGCGTCCCTTGGTCAGGGCAAAGGTTAAATATTTCATCTGTTCTCCCTCGCTTTCGCTTTTTTCTGGCATTTACCTTCTTTTCTTCTCCGGTAGAGAGGTTTACCATGTCAATCGTCAGATTCTCGTTCAAATACAGCATGCTGACCGCATGTGTCCGTTTTCCGTAAGCGATAAAGGTCTCTTTTGAATCTTCCTCAGTCCGTTTCAAAAGTTCCATGTATTTTCCTTTTTCACGGAAATCTTTTGCCAGTGCAATGGCCCATTTTTCTGTGGCATCGGTATAGACGATGAGATTGTTGTGACCGGTCTCCACAGTGATCTTCTGTCTGGACAGAGCGTTTTGCAGCTCATCAATGATAATGGCAAATCCGATCGACGGCGTCTGCTTTCCAAACTTTTCCAGAAGATGGTCATAACGTCCGCCTGTCACAATGGCATCACCGGTTCCGTAAGTATAGGCCCGAAATACAATCCCGGTATAGTATCCATAATGACCGCTCATACTCAGATCAAAGGTCACATAATCATCAGCCCCATACAATGCAAGCAGTTTATAAATCTTCAAAAGCCGTCCCACCGCTTGTTTTGCCTGATCGGTAGGTGCATGCTCAACGGCCTTTTTCAGCACATCCACATCTCCTGCGAACTCCGGAAGCAGACGGAACGTCTCTTTTAATTCCGGGGAGGCATCCGCCTGCTCTAAGAGTTCCTCAACTCCAAAGAAATTCCGGTTTGCGATCAGATTATAGATTTCTTCCTGCTGTTCTTTTGAAAGTCCTGTAGCTTCCATAAGACTCTGCAGGAAATCCACATGCCCGATATTCACCTGAAATTCTTTGAGTCCTACTTTTTTCAGACCATCTACGACCATGGCGATCATCTCGGCATCTGCTTCCACAGAATCGATTCCGATCAGCTCAGCGCCAAGCTGTGTACTCTCTTTTAAGCGTCCCTGATAACTGCTGTGATTGATAAAGGTACTTCCCACATAACAAAGACGGATCGGAAAGTCTTCGGTCTCAAACAGGGTTGCTGCCGCTCTTGCGATCGAAGGAGTGATATCCGGCCGAAGTGCCAGTGTATCCCCCTCCCGGTCAAAAAACTTATACAGCTCTCTGGATGAAATTGTTCCGATCTCTTTGCGGAACACATCAAAATATTCAAAAGTCGGAGTCTGAATATCCTGATATCCGTAAAGATGCAGCACCTGATGAAGTTTATCCTGTACTGCCAGCTTTGCTCTGCATTCATTACTGTAAATATCTCGAACTCCTTCGGGAGTATGTAACTTTTGTTCCATAATTCATAACACCCTTTCACTTTACTATGCTAATACATTAAATCATTCTGTAATTATACGAACTTTCATTTCTTCTGTCAATCCCTGTCATCCAAATCTTTTTGAATATAATCCAGATACGGGACAAAACAATGATTTTTCAAAGCCATAAAATATTCCGGGGAAAGTTCTTCAAACCGGATACTTTTGCGCCCGCCGGACTGTGCCCGTTTCCAGAATTTCAAAAGTTCTTCAAATCTCATGTAATACAACGTTTCTTTCTGACTGTAATAAATAATCAGAAAAGAAATCCCCTGCTGTTTTTCATACTTCTCCATAAAAGAGACCTGATGCTCGTGAACATTCTGAAGCGGAAATGTATCTGCGGCACACTCTTTTGCGTCAAAACAAATGGGAATTCCCTGAACAGCTCCGATATAATCCACGGTGCTGACCTTGTCAAAATAGGCAAGTGTGATATGACGCCGTTCCTTGTCAATCCGAACCGGAGTGATCGGGGTCGGCACCTTCTGGATCAGCGCCAGTCCCATTTCTTCATACCGGGTATTTGTGTAATTGATCATATCTTCCAGGGTAGAACCACGAAGTCCCCTTGAATTCCAGGTTCCCATTACAACACCCCTTTTTCGGCTGCAATCCTGTAAAACTGTTTCGGAAGCGGCGCTGTAAACTCTTTCTTGGATACGCTGTATAAGGTTTGCGTACATACCGGAAACTGCAGTCTGGCAGCATGAAGAAGCTGTGACTGCAAGTGATATTTCTGCTCGTATTCCCGGTTGATCTGCGATGCTCCGTATTTGTGGTCTCCAATCAGCGGATGTCCGACCGAAGCCAGATGGGCACGGATCTGGTGGGTCTTTCCGGTGATCAGATGCACTTCTAAAAGCGTTACACCGTCATGGGACTTTATCGGACGGTATTCGGTGATGATCCGTGCACTTCCAGGTCTTTCCTGAAACAGTATTTCTACTTTGTTGGTGCGCTCGTCCTTAAAAAGCCATCCTTCTACCCGGCTCGGTTTTTCGATGATTCCCGCTGTCAGGCAGAGATAATATTTTCCAATGGTGCGATCATGAAACATCTGGCTGAGTGACTGCAGTCCTGCCATGCTTTTCCCTGCCGCTACAATTCCGCTTGTATTGCGGTCCAGACGGTTGCAGATGGAAGGTCTGAATGTCCGGAGATCCTCCTCTGTCAGTGCATGGCTCTGGATCAGATAAGAAATCAGATGCTCCACCAAAGACTCGTCTGACCTTGCTGCTTTCTGGGAGAGCATCCCCACAGGCTTATTGATCAGAATAATATCCGCATCCTCATAGAGAATGTCCAGACTGACATTTGTATAGCCGGAAAACGCTTCCGAAAATTTTTGGATCGTTTCATCTGATAAAAATAATTTTACACAGTCGCCCTTTGCCAGCTTTTCATTGCCGGACGCCTTTTTCCCGTTCAGCGTAATATTTTTTTTCGGAGCATTTTGTACAAAAAACTCTTCGGGGCTTTATTTAAGTATTTGCCAAGCAGCTTGTCAAACCGCTGCCCGGCTTCCTGTTCTGTAATCTTGATTTCCTGCATGTTTTGTAACTCCTCATTACATGGAGAGATTTAAAAGAAGCTGTCTGGTCTGCGCTTCTTCCTCTCCGTTTATTTTTGGCATTTTCTACCATGGCGATCGATTCCAGTCCTTCGATCCTGGAGAGAAAAACCTTATAATCCTGATAAAATTTCACAGTGGAATACGAAAGACGATTCTGCGTCATCATATCCCTGATATGTTTGGAAAGGACGTTTAAATCGACCTTTTTGCTGTCTGTGTATCCAAATACCGTTCCGTTGGAGATCACCACACACTCCACCGGCATGATTTTTTCACGGGTTGTCAGGACAAGATCGTATACTCTGGTCGTATGCGGTGCTTTTGTATCAACCTCATGAACCAGCTTCTGATCTACAGAAGCATAAGGAAACCTGGTGATAACTCCCACCAGCGCTTTTGCGGCAGGAAGACAGCCAAGAATTGCCACCACTGTCAGAAGATTGCTTCTTGTTTTTGTCTGTACGTAGCCCAGTGTAAAAATGGCAGCTACGAGCAGAAAATAAATCACAGTCCGGATGATTTCTACTTTTTTCTTATAATCCAGATAACCTGGAGTTCCTTTTTCGATTCGCTTCATTTGTTCTTCTCTCCTACTTTTTTCCAATGGTCTGTACGTTTAAAATCCAACTGACCGGAACGATCCTGACCAGTATGTACAGTGCCCTCATCCAGAACCCGAAGATTGAGACTGCTTTTTTTCGTCTCGCATCCAGAAGTGCCTGTTTTACTACGTTTGGAGCCTTTGCCATTGTCATTTTTTTGAGCGGATTTTCAGGTTGCCCGCACCGCTCAAAAAATTCTGTGTCCACAGGTCCCGGGCAGACTGCAGTGACATAGATTCCTTTTTTCTTCCACTCTGCGCCAAGAGCTCTGGAAAAGCTGAGTACATAAGATTTGGTGGCTGCATAAACCGCAAACTGGGGCTGCGGAGCAAATGCCGCAGCAGATGCAATCTGCAGGATCCGACTTCCTTGTGACAGATAGGGCGCACACAAAAGCGTCATGTTTGTCAATGCCTCGCAGTTGAGACGCACCATCTCACTTTGTGCGGGCCACTCTTCTTTTGCGATATCCAAAACAGTACCGCTTTTTCCGAAGCCTGCTGCATTCACCAGCATCCGGATATCGGGTCTTAGACGCTGCAGTGTATCTTTGACCGTTTGAAGAAACATCGGATCTGTCAGATCTCCTGCAAAGATGCGGACCGGAACCGAACAGGTCTTCGCGATCGCTTCCAGTCGGTCTTTTCTGCGTGAAATGATCCACAATTCATCCAGGTTCATATAGAAATGCGGAATCTGGCGGACAAACTCCCGCCCCATACCGGAGGATGCCCCGGTGATCACTGCAATTTTCATCTTCCACGCCTCTTTTCTGTCTTCTTTTTCTGTACATTCCGTATGGTCTTTTTCTTCTGTTTTGGTCTGCCCGTTTTGACAGGCTGTTCCTTTTTCAATCTGCGCGGGCGGATCAGACAATTCTTTTCAAATCCGATCAGATCTGTTCTGCCGGCTTTTTTCAGCGCCTCTGCAACCAGATCATAGTTTTCCGGATTCCGATACTGGATCAACGCTCTCTGCAGGGCTTTCTCATGCGGATTTTTCGGAACATAGACCGGTTTCATTGTCCGCGGATCCACACCGGTATAGTACATACAGGTAGAAATTGTAGACGGAGTCGGATAGAAATCCTGCACCTGCTCCGGCATATATCCAAGATCTCTGCAGTATTCTGCCAGTTCCACTGCTTCTTTTAACGTCGATCCCGGATGAGAGGACATCAGATACGGCACCAGATATTGCTCTTTTCCGATTTTCTGGTTCATGGCATAAAACTTTTTCGTAAAGGTCTCATACACATTGTTGGCCGGTTTTCCCATCATAGAAAGAACCGGATCTGAAACGTGTTCCGGTGCCACCTTTAACTGTCCGCTGACATGATACTCGCATAATTCTTTCAAAAACGTATCATCTGCGTCCGCCAGCAGATAGTCGAAACGAATTCCGGAACGGATAAAGACTTTCTTCACTCTCGGAACTTTTCTCAGCTTTCGCAGAAGTGCTACATAGTCTTTGTGATCTGCATTCAGGTTTTTGCAAGGTGTCGGGAACAGACACTGTTTTGTCTTACACACGCCTTTGGTCAGCTGCTTTTCACAGGATGGATGCCGGAAATTTGCAGTCGGTCCGCCCACATCATGGATATATCCCTTAAAATCAGGATCCTGCGTGATCTCCTTTGCCTCCTGCAGCAGAGATTCGTGACTTCGTGTCTGTACGATCCGCCCCTGGTGGAAGGTCAGTGCGCAGAAGCTGCATCCGCCAAAACAGCCCCTGTTGCTGATCAGACTGAACTTGATCTCTGCGGTCGCCGGAACTCCTCCCAGTTTTTCATAATCCGGATGGGCACAGCGGGTAAACGGCAGTGCATAGACATCATCCATCTCCATCTGCGTCAGCGGTTTTGCCGGAGGGTTCTGTACCACATATAAATGTTCGGAATACGGTTCGACCAGACGTTTTCCGGAAAATGGATCCGTATTACAGTACTGGGTGTAAAAACTTCTGGCATAACGAAAGCCTGTCCGCTTTTAATTCTTCAAAAGACGGAAGCATCACGGCATCATAAACCGAATCCAGAGACTTTTGTCTTGACTGTTGTCCCGCTGATGTAAGTGATATCTGACACGGCAATTCCTGCATCCAGGGCTTCCGCAATCTCTACGATCGAGTGTTCGCCCATCCCGTAGGAAATCATATCTGCTCCGGAGTCCAGAAGGACGGAACGTTTCAGCCGGTCAGACCAGTAATCATAGTGTGCAAGCCTTCGAAGGCTCGCTTCAATTCCGCCGAGAATAACCGGCGTCTGTTTGTAGGTCTGACGGATCAGGTTTCCATAGACCACGGTTGCATAATCCGGACGCCTGCCCATCACTCCTCCGGGCGTATAGGCATCGGATTTTCTGCGCTTTTTGGAGACAGAATAGTGATTCACCATGGAATCCATATTGCCGGCAGATACTAAAAATGCAAGCCTTGGCTCTCCGTATATGGTCACACTGTCTTTGTCCTTCCAGTCCGGCTGGGAAATGATCCCGATCCGATAGCCTCTGGATTCCAGAAGTCTTGTGATCACAGCAGGACCAAAAGATGGATGATCGACATACGCATCCCCGGTAATATAGACAAAATCAACCCGGTCCCATCCTCTGTCTTTCATATCCTGTCTGCAAATTGGTAAAAACCTTTCTCTCATGTATTTATACTCCACATCTTTCATATGTTTTTGCTTGGATCTCATCATAACTGCGGATAAAATAGTCCGCCTTTTCTTTTTCTCTTTTTCATCACTTGCCGAGAATGCATCATCCACTGCACACACTGTCATTCCCGCATTGCGCCCGGCTTCGATCCCCTTTGGAACATCTTCAAATACCAGACACTCTTCCGGCTGTACACCGAGGTCCTCTGCCACTTTCAGATAAACATCCGGTGCAGGCTTTCCTTTTTTCACTTCACATCCGGTGCGTACAGAAGAAAAATACTCTCGGATCTGCAGCGCGTCCAGAGCGGCAAGAGCCAGCTCCTTTGCATTGCTCGTAGCAATTCCCATCAGGATCTGCTCCTGTTTTAAAAATTCCAGAAATCCTTTTGCCCCCGGCTTTAGCTCCACTTGGGTCTGATACAGATGCAGTGTCATATCGATCCACTCCTTTTGCACATCTTCCAGCGAACAGGAGAGCTCTGGAAATACATCCAGAAAATACTGTGCGGTCTCTGTGTAGCTTTTTCCCTCCAATGCCTTGGCGAATCCGGGCGGCGGGGTCAGATGGTATTTCTTTAAAAAGATCCGGTCCACTTCCGGCCAGATCCACATGGAATCCGTCAGCGTCCCATCCATATCAAAAATTACTGCTTTTTTTCCACTGAGCATAGTGTATCCTTCTCTTTCTCTGTCAATTCCCGGTATTCGCCGGGCATCAAAGTTTCATCCAGCTGAAGCGGTCCCATACTGAGCCTCTTCAGATAAATGACTTTCTTACCGACTGCTTCAAACATCCGCTTCACCTGATGAAACTTCCCTTCGCAGATCGTCAGAAGAATCTCTGAAACTTCTCCCGACTTTACTACCTCCAACACTGCAGGAGCAGTCAGCTTTTTCTCATGGATATCCACGCCTTCTGCAAATTTACGGACATCTTCCTGCGTAACGATCCCCTGCACTTTCGCATAATACGTCTTATCTACATGCTTTTTCGGGGAAAGCAGCCGATGCGCCAGTTCCCCGTCATTGGTGATCAGCAGCAACCCTTCGGTATCTTTATCCAGACGTCCTACCGGAAACAGATCCTTTCTTTTGCGGGAAACAATCAGGTCGATCACCGTCTTTTCTCTGGCATCCTCTGTTGCCGAAATCACCCCGGCGGGCTTGTGCAGCATATAATATTCTTTTTTTGTGTAGCCGACGGTCTGACCGTCGAATACAACGGTTGTCTCTTCGGTATCGATCTTTGTTTCCGGCTTTTTCACACAAGCGCCATCCACAGACACTCTGCCTTTGGAAATCGCCCGCTTTACTTCTGTTCTTGTGCCCACTCCCATATCTGCGAGATATTTATCCAGTCTTATCTTCATCTCTTTTCATCCTTATGACTGCCAGCGCCAGCCCGGCAGATATTTGTTTTTCAGCGTCTGGTTTGCCAGTTTTCCGAATCCGAGCGGATATCCGTCCACACAGACCAGATACCATCCTTTCTCCTTGCGGGAGACAAGATCTTCTACATCCAGAGTCTCTCCTTTTAAATATTTGATCACACGTTCATCCTGTACGGACAAATCCAGAATATTGGCATACTCTTCTTTTTTCAGTGACATTGCAAACGCCTGACTCGGTTCAAACCGCTTTTTCTTAAGTTCTCCGAGCAGCAATCCGGTTCTTAAAAAGCGGACACCGTTCAGCTTTGGAAGTCCCTTCGGCATATAGTAGACTCTCTCTCCATGGATATCCAGTCTTGATGCTTCCGGTTTCCAGGAAACGTTCCGGAAAAACTCTTCCAGCTCTTCCGGCAGTTTTCCGCCTTTTTTAGAATCCTTTTCTTTCAGAGCAATCGGAGAGCCTTCCCCCTTTTTCAACAGTGCAAGATAATGTCCTTCCCCTTCCATTCGATGCGGAAAAATCCGGACTGTCTTTGCAAGATTTGGGTTTTTGCTGTCTGTCACTTCCGGCATTCCCGGTGCAAAGCCTTCATATCCTGCCATCTCACAAATCTCAAACTCCGGATATTCTTCCAGCAGATATTCGATGGTCTGCTCATTCTCTGACGGATCAAAGGTACAGGTAGAGTACAGCATCATTCCACCAGGACGCAACATGGATGCCGCCTGCGTGATGATACTTCGCTGAATTTTTGAGAAAAACTCCGGACCATGCTCTTCCCATGCTTTGACCATCTTTTTATCTTTTCGAAACATTCCTTCTCCGGAACACGGAGCATCGATCAGGATCTTGTCAAAATATTCCGGAAAATACTCGGTCAGCTTGCCCGGCTCTTCGCTGAGCACCAGCATATTTCCGATTCCGAATAATTCAATATTCTTCAGCAGACCTTTGGCTCTGGAATTGCTGATGTCATTTGCCATCAGAACTCCTTTTCCCTGTAACTTTGCCCCAAGCTCTGTCGCCTTTCCTCCGGGAGCGGCACATACATCCAGCACCCGGTCTCCCGGCTCGATCAAAAGCCGGTCTGCCGGTGTCATCGCGCTTGGCTCCTGCAGATAATACAGTCCTGCAAAATAGTACGGATGCTTTGCCGGCTGGATCTGATCTCCGTCATAATAAAATCCATTTGAGATCCATGGAACCGGACGCAGCGGCCATGGAGCGATTTTCAAGAAATCCTCCACGGAAATTTTGTTTGTATTAACACGGAGTCCGTAATGACGCGGCTCCTCATAGCATTTTAAATAATCCTCATATTCTTCACCCAAAAGGTGTTTCATCTTTTCTTCAAATGTATTTGGTAAATTCATATTCATTCCTCCACATGAACATGATTATACCATAATTCCTATAGTAAGACTACCTGGAATACACACATTTTATTCTGGCATTTTCTGCATACCGCAGCACCGGATACGGATTTACACTGATTTCTTCCGTTCCTTCTTTCAGATAAATTCCAAGGTGGAGATGCACCGGAAACTCCCCCGTTGTTCCCTCCTCTCCATATCCGCTGTCCCCCATATAGCCGAGCAGATCTCCTGCCTTTACCGGATCTCCCTTCTCAAGCTCCGCATAAGAATCCAGATGTGCATAATAAAAATACGCTCCCGTCGGTGCCGTGATCCCAATCCTCCAGCCGCCCTTTTCCAGCCAGCCTTTTTCGGTTACGACACCATCCGTCATGCTTACAACAGGATAATACCCGGGCGTATTTTTCTCTGCCATAATATCTGTTCCCTCATGCCCCCGTTTTCCTCCGTAATTTCGTTCAAACATCCAGGAATCAACATAAGAAATCTTATCCTCGGTATCATCCAGAGACTGCGGGATGGGGAAATATTTTACATCATTCCAGATTGCCCTGCATGATTGCACATAAGCATCCCAGCCCGTTTGGTTTCGCCATTGGCGGTACAGCTTCTGAAATCCGGAAGGTGAGACTTTTCCTGGAAATCTGCGGTTTTCAAAGTCTGTTGCCATCCAGTAGAGTCCCACGTCCCGTCCCGGATCTGCAGCCTGTTTCAAATAAACCTGCATGGTTTCAGAAACAGGCTGCCTGCGAAAATCAGGCTGAGATACCACCGGTTTTTGAAGTCTCTGAAATCCACTGACAGAAATCAAAACCCCGGTATTTAATACGGCAAAAAATGCCAGAAGAAAAATTCCCGCAAAATAGCTGATATATCTGTGACGCATAGAACTTTCTCCCGTTGGATGTTTCAAATTATCGTATGCCGGTTTCTTCTAAAACTTTCCACTGATAAATGTCCCATATCGTCATATACATATAACAACAAGTGAATCGGAGTTTTCCTATGAGAAAAAATCTGGCCGGAATCGGAGTTCTGATCTGTTTTGCCTTTATGCTTTTATTTCCAAAAGATGTATTTAATGGAGCCAGCAAAGGTCTGCTGCTATGGTTTCATACAGTCTTTCCCACACTGTTTCCCTTTTTGATCATCACAAACCTGCTGATGTCCACCAACTGCATCCGTCTGATTGCCCGCCTGTTCGGCCCTCTTCTGAACAAAATCTTCCGGGTCTCTCCAAACGGGAGCTTTGCGATCATTGCAGGCTTTCTCTGCGGATATCCTATGGGCGCCAAAATTTCCGCAGACCTGACACATACAAAACAGATTTCACCGCAGGAAGGAGCGTATCTACTCTCCTTTTGCAACAATACAAGTCCGGTCTTTATTTTCAATTTTGTAGTCTGGAAAACACTGGGAAAAAGCGAACTGATGATTCCGTCCATCCTGATCCTGACAGCTGCGCCCATTCTGGTCAGCTTTTTTACGAGAAGAACGTATTTGAAGGGAAAACAGGCATTTCAGGCTCCGGATTCAGGCTGGCAGAAAAATACGTTCTGGTCCTTTGACATTTTGGATCACTGCATTATGGACAGCTTTGAAGCAATCACAAAAGTGGGGGGCTATATGATTCTTTTCTCCGTGTTGATCGCACTGTCAGAAAACCTGGCATCCTGCTTTCCGGCGGTCCAAATTCTTCTGCCGGTTTTGGAAATCACAAACGGGATTCAGCTGATTGGAATGTCTGCCGTTTCTTTTCCTGTAAAATACATTTTGGCGCTCTCTCTGACAGCATTCGGAGGCATATGCGCCGCCGCCCAGACACAGTGCATGATACAAAAAGCCGGTTTTTCAATCTTTTCCTACATAACACAAAAGCTGGCTACCACTCTGGTAACCAGCCTGCTTGGCATCTTATATCTTTTATGCTTCGCCTGAGAACTCCTGTCCTTCTTCCGGAGTCGGAGACTCTAATTCTGCACGATTCGTGCGGACAACATCATAACACTCCTGAAGGGAGTTGATCAGTCCGTCATATTTTGTCGTATAGCTGTCTAATGTATGACCGATAATACTCTCTGCATTGGCAAGCAGATCATCGGTATACTGGATCGCACCCATACGGATCTCATTTGCATCCATTGTTGCATTGTCGATGATCTCCTGAGCCTGTGCAGTCGCCTGTGTCACGATCTCATTTGCCTGTGCATATGCCTGCTGCATGATCTCATGCTCACTGACAAGCTCTGTTGTCTGTACCTGTGCTTCTTCGATCATCGCATCGGCTTTTGCTTTTGCATCCGCAAGGATCGCATCCCGGTTGCTGATGATCTTCTGATATCTCTTGATCTCATCCGGAGTCTTCATTCTGAGTTCTCTCAAAAGCTCATCCAGATGTTCTTTATTTACAATAATCTTTGTCGAGGATAACGGCTGAAACTTACAATCTTTGTCAATGTACTCTTCAATCTCCTCAATAATCTGTTCAATACGGCTGCTCATAGTTACACTCTCCTTTTTGCTTTCATCTTCGCTTCCAACTCTCCTGCTATCGCTTCTGGCACAAACTGTGATACATCTCCCCCATAAGCGGCAATCTCCCTGACGGTTGTAGAGCTTAAGTAAGAATATTCGATACTGGTAGTCAGAAACATCGTCTCCAGATCCGGCTCCAGTTTATGGTTCGTCTGCGACATCTGCAATTCATATTCAAAATCTGTAATTGCCCGAAGTCCTCTGATGATCACAAAGGCATCCATCTGACGGGCAAAATCTATCAAAAGTCCGTGAAATGGAACAATTCTGACATTTGTCAGATCTTTGGTCGCTTCCTCTAACATTTTAACACGTTCTTCTACAGAAAACAACGGCATTTTCGCATTATTATTCAGCACACCGACAACCAGTTCATCCACAATTTTACAGGATCTGCGGATAATATCTAAATGTCCGTATGTAACAGGGTCAAAACTGCCCGGATAAATGGCTCTTAACATATCATTTCCTTTCCAGCTTTCTCAATGAAAACATGCTTGTTCGTCTTGTATTCTTTCTCTTTGATCAGTGTGAAGCCCAAATCTTCCAGATAAGAAAAGTCCGTATGCTTTGATGCTTCCACAATGATCATGGTATCCTCATAAATCAGTTCGGAACCGGACAGATACGTAAGAACCTGTCTCTCCAGATCCTGATCATACGGAGGATCCATAAATACAAAATCAAACACTTTCTCGCCTTCCAGCTGATACAGAGCTGTCAGAACATCTTTCGTCATGGTCATCGCTTTCTCAGAAAGCTTTGTATAGTTTAAATTTTCTTTGACACAGGCCATCGCTTTTGGATTCTTTTCGACAAAAACAGCCTCTTTGGCGCCTCTGCTCAATGCCTCGATGCCAATTCCGCCACTTCCGGCAAACAAGTCCAGAAAAACGCTTCCGAAAACAGACGGCGCGATCATATTGAACAGTGTCTCTTTGATCCTGTCTGTTGTTGGTCTGGTCTCCATTCCGTCCAAAGTTTTTAACTGCAGTCTCTTTGCAGTTCCTGCGATCACTCTCATTGCGCACCTCCACTTTCTCAACTATGCTGAATTTTAGCAGAAAAAAGCACTCAGGTCAATCCCAAGTGCTTTTTTCCGCCTGATTTCGCATTGGCAACAGTGACTGCTTATTTACCGGCCATCTGTTTTTCCTGCTGCTCGATCATTTTCTTACCATATAACCACCTACAGATCCGTTCTGTTTGGAAGTTAAGTCTCCGTTGTAACCGTCTGACAGCGGTACTCCGAGCTCGCTTGCTACTTCGTATTTGAATTTGTCCAGTGCTCCCTTTGCTTCTGGTACTGCTGCTCGATTAGATGAACGACTTGCCATGATAATTTCCTCCTTTTCGTAACTTCTTTTGTTACCTCTTTTTGTAGTTTTATAACCTAAGCCCGGGCCGCATCGACATGAAAGCTGCTGCATTGTGATGCGGCTCGTCTCATGTGTCTGCATTCCGTTCGCTTGTGTTACATCCATAGTATATGGAGGAATTTTATTTTTAATCTGGTAAGTTCTGGTATTTTTAAAGTGTCATTTCTAACATCACATCTGACAGATAGTGTTTTAAGCGATCGGCCAGCCGCCGGTTTCTTTCTGATTTCAGTCCGGGATCCGTCCGCAGCAGTTCTCCTGCAGCTTCGGCAGCTTGTTTTAGGATCAGAGAATCCTGGAACACATCTCCCAGTTTAAAATCCATCAGACCGCTCTGCCGGATTCCAAAGAGATCGCCCGGTCCCCGAAGTCTTAAATCTTCTCCCGCGATAAAAAATCCGTCATTGGACTGATTGAGGATACCCAGACGCTCTTTTGTTTCTTTTGATTTGGAAGGACTCATAAAAATACAGTAGGACTGATGTCCTCCTCTTCCTACCCGGCCGCGGAGCTGATGAAGCTGAGCGAGGCCAAAACGTTCTGCATTTTCGATCATCATAACTGTTGCATTCGGAACATCAATCCCGACTTCGATCACCGTCGTGGATACAAGGATCTGGATCTCATTTTTCCCGAATGCTTCCATGATCTCATCTTTTTGTGCCTGCTTCATTTTTCCGTGAAGACACCCCACTTTGACAGACTCACCCATGATATCCTGAAGCATCTGGGAATAATCGGTTACATTTTCTGCTTCCAGCGCTTCACTCTCCTCGACCATCGGACAGATCACATAGCACTGTCTGCCTGATTGCACTTGCTTTTTCATAAATGTATACGCTGTATTCCGATATCCGGTATCCACCACACAATTTTTGATTGGAAGTCTGTTTTTCGGCAATTCATCGATGACTGAAATATCCAGATCTCCGTAGAGGATGATTGCCAGTGTCCGCGGGATCGGGGTGGCGCTCATGACCAGGATGTGAGGCAACACTCCTTTTCCTGCCAGCGTCTCTCTTTGTTTGACTCCAAAACGATGCTGCTCATCTGTTACCACCAGCGCCAGATTCTGATACTGCACTTTTTCTTGAATCAGTGCATGAGTTCCGATCACAATATCTGCCTCTCCCGCTTCAATTCTGGCATAAGCCTCCCGTTTTGCTTTTGCTGTCATGGAACCGGTAAGGAGCTCCGTTTTCAGCGGGATTCCGTATGCTTCCAGCATGCCGCTGATATTTTCATAATGTTGTCTGGCAAGCACTTCTGTGGGTGCCATCATCGCGCTCTGATATCCATTTAAGCCGGTATACATCAAAGCAAGAAGTGCCACAATCGTTTTTCCGGATCCCACATCCCCCTGTACCAGCCTTGACATGACAGATTCTCCGGAGATATCCCGCAAAATCTCCTGCCATACTTTCTTCTGCGCGCCTGTCAGTTCATAGGGAAGTGCGTGAAGAAATTCGTCCACCTTCGGCTGATCATAGAATCCATAATGATTCTTGGCACGGTCTTCCCGTTCCTTGATCATTCTCAGGGAAAGCACGAAAATCAGAAATTCTTCAAATACAAAGCGCTTTCTTGCTTCATAGAATTCTTCTTTTGTCTCTGGAAAATGGATTCCTTCCATTGCAGTTCTTCGATCCAGAAGGTGATATCGGCAGATCAGCTCTTCCGGAAGAAATTCCCGGATTCCTTCCACCTGCTCCAATGCCTGAGCGACCGCTTTTTTTACCGCATTATTGGTCAGTCCTGCCGTCAGGGCATAAACGGGCTGCATTGTATTTCTTTTTTCCTCGTAAGAGGCACTGGGATAGAAAATCTCCGGATGCTCCATCACCAGTGCGTCCTTTTTGCGCACAATCCTTCCGCGCAGAGTGATCACGCCTCCCCGTCCCAGTGTGTTGCGAAGAAACGGCATCCGAAACCAGATCACTTTCAAAGTGCCGGTCATGTCTTTCAGATAGAGTGTGGTGATCTGCATTTTTTTATTCTGACTGACCTGGATCCTCCCGAAGATCGCGCCGGTGACAGTGACTGTCTTTCCCTCCTGGATCTCTCCGATGGAAATCGGATCTTCATAGATATCATAGGTCCTCGGATAATACGCAAGCAGGTCCCCAATGGTATGGACACCTGCTTTTATAAATAATTGTTCTGTTTTTTCACCAACGCCTTTTAAGACGCTGATTCTTTCAGATTCTCTCATAAATGAAACAACTTCCTATTCTACAGATAATACGTAGTAGTAGATCGGCTGTCCGCCGCAGTGGAAATCAACATCTTTATCCGGATAGATCTCTTCAATCTCGCCTGCAAAGCGCTCTGCATCTTCTTCCAGAACATCCTGTCCGTAATACAGACTGATCAGTTCTGTATCATCATCCACAAGCTGAGAAAGCATCTCTTTTGTCGTCTGCTCTACTGACTGACCGACAGAAAGGATTCCGGCATCACCGATTCCCATGATATCTCCTTCATGGATTTCTTTATCGTCAATATGGGTATCACGCACAGCGTACGTAACCTGCCCTGTCTTTACATTCTTGATCTCTTCCAGCATGGTCTCCATGTTGGTATCGACGTCCTCTTCCGGCATATAGTTGATGATCGCTGTAATTCCCTGTGGAACTGTCTTTGTCGGAATCACGATGATATCCTTGTCCTTTGTCAGATCTTTTGCCTGATTTGCTGCCAGGACAATGTTCTTGTTGTTTGGCAGAATAAAGATGTGATCTGCATTGACCGCATCGATCGCAGTGAGCATATCCTCTGTACTTGGGTTCATCGTCTGACCTCCTTCGATCAGATAATCCACACCAAGTTCTCTGAAAATCTCGTTCATCCCTTCTCCGATGGATACTGCAATAAACCCAACCGGCTTGCGAGGCGCTTTTTTCGCCTGTTCTGCTGCAACTTTTTCCGCATCACGGATCAGCTTTTCCTGATGCTCTTCTCTCATGTTGTCAACCTTCATACGGGACAACTGTCCGTATGTGAGTCCTTTTTCAAAGGCCAGTCCCGGATGATTTGTATGAACGTGGATCTTCACAATGTCTTCATCCGCCACACATACGATGGAATCTCCAATGGACTCCAGGTAGGATTTAAACTCCATTTCATCTGCTTCTGTAAAGGCCTTATCTGTCATAATGATAAATTCTGTACAATATCCGAACTTGATGTCCGCTTCAGCCTGCGCACCTGCTTTGGTCATCTTTGTTCCTGCACTTGCTTCGATCGCACTGTAATCGATCTCTTTGCCAAGAAATGCATCATAGGCGCCATGTAACACTTCCAGAAGTCCCTGTCCGCCGGAATCCACTACGCCGGCTTCTTTCAGTACAGGAAGCATCTCCGGTGTCTGATCCAGCACTTCTTTGGCATATGCCAGAACTGCCGGCAAAAACTCTTCCAGATCATCTGTCACCTCTGCCATCTCAGCTGCTTTCTGAGCGATTCCTTTTGCAACTGTCAGGATCGTACCTTCTTTCGGTTTCATGACCGCCTTGTAAGCAGTTGCTCTTGCACGCTCACATGCCTGTGCAAGTACAATCGTATCGATCTCTTTTTCTTCCCGGATCGTCTTTGTAAATCCTCTCAGAAGCTGAGAAAGGATTACTCCCGAGTTTCCTCTGGCTCCTCGAAGAGAACCGGAAGAAATCGCTTTTGCCAGAGATTCCATATCCGGTCTCTCCATGGCGCTGACTTCCTTTGCAGCTGACATGATCGTCAAAGTCATATTCGTTCCTGTATCTCCATCCGGTACAGGGAATACATTCAGTTCATTGATGAATTCTTTTTTTGCCTCCAGATTTGCCGCTCCCGCCAGAAACATTTTTGCGAGCAGCTCTGCATTGATCGTTTTTGTTGCCACAGCAAATATCCTCCTTAATCTATCACTCTGACACCTTCAACGAAGATGTTGATCTTATCTACGGTCATCCCGGTGAATTCTTCCACTTTATATTTGACGTTGTTCATCAAATTATCAGAAACAGAAAGAATATTTACTCCATATGCAACGATCACATGGAAATCCAGAACCAGGATATTCTCATCTGAAATATCCACATGGATCCCATGGGTCAGACTTTCTCTTTTTAACAGCCGCACAAGACCATCTTTCATGTTCACGGCAGCCATACCTACAATTCCAAAACATTCTACAGCAACAGAGCCTGCGTATTTAGCAATAACTTCCGGGCTAATTGTGATAATCCCAAGCTCTGTACTCATACTACCTTTCATCATATATTACCTCCAATTCTTAATGGATCTTCGCACAATTAACATTCGTATTATACTCTCATTATCCGGATTTTACAATATCGATTCATAAAGTGCTGTCAAAACATTCAAAATCTCGTCCTCTGACATGGCCGAACTGTCCAGGCACAGATCGTACTGGGACATCTCTTCCCACTTCTTGTCTGTATAGTAGTTATAATAGAATTTTCGCTGTTTATCGACCTTTTTGATCAGAGAAAGCGCCTCTTTTTCTTCCAGAGAGGTACGCTCCATCACTGTCTGAAGCCTGTAGTCCAATGGTGCATGAATAAAAATACTCCGGGATGTCGGGCGGGATTTCAGGATATCATTGGCGCATCGTCCTACAATGATACAATCCTCCGTATCTGCCAGACGTGTGATGATCTGTGCCTGTGTGTAGAACAGCACATCGTTCATCGGTTCAAACCGAAAACGGCTTTCCATCTGCGCCGGATCTTCTACCGGGTAACGCCATGGATTCGCTCTTTTTTCATCTACTTTAACCAGCTCATCATAAGAAATATCATTCTGTTCACTGGCAAGCTTGATCAGTTCTTTGTCATAATAATGAATTCCCAGCTTTTCGGATAACTTCTTTGCAATTCTGCGTCCGTTGCTGCCATACTGTCTTCCGATTGTAATGATACGTCTGCTCATAATCATTCCCCGCTTTCTGCCTGTCATCAAGGCGTTTGAAGTTATTTGAAGTTACTTTAATTTTATCATGAAATGAAATTGATGTGAACAAAAAACCCGATAGAATTCACAAAAAATCCCATATATTGATTTTCACAAAAAAGAATTTCAAAAAAAGACTTGCATTCAGAGGGGGTTTCTGCTAGAATAACAGTGTTGTGAGTCTGTATAAGACTATTTCAGATTGTTAGGAGGTGCAATGATGGCTAAATGTGCTATTTGTGAAAAGGGTGCTCACTTCGGAAACAACGTAAGTCACTCTCATAGAAAAACACCAAAAATGTGGAAATCAAATGTGAAATCCGTTAGAGTGAAAACAGAAGGCGGAGCTAAGAAAATGTACGTTTGTACTTCTTGTTTAAAATCAGGATGCGTTGAGCGTGCATAATCTGTTATATGACGACACGGAATAAAAAGGCTTGATATTTACTTTGTAAATATGGAGTCTTTTTTTCATGCTTTACTCGCCAGAAAAAACAGATGCCCAGCCGGACACCTGCTCTTCATTTACAAAACAGACAATATCCTATTAAAAGCAACGCAGTAATGATCGCAATCCCCCATGGAATACTCGATAACAGGAGCATGATCAGCATTCCCACTGCGACGAAAATCAGCGCAAATCCGATCACCCGTTTCAAAATACATCACACCCACCGGCCCTCTTACTGCAAATATATGACAGATATTTCAAAATAATACTCTGATTTTATACGTTTTCTTCTTTTTCAGCAGAATCTAAAATCTCTGCCACATCTGCTTCTGTTACTTTATCTTCTTTTTTCTCTGTAAAACGGTCCACCAGATCCGGTACCATATCCAGAATTTTTGTCATCGTATCCTGATTTCTCACATTTACAAGCTTGGTCGTTCCATTCTTGATCACAAGAACTGCACTCGGGGTAATCTTTCCACCGATTCCACCCATTCCTTTTTCGCGTTTTTCAGCACGAAAAGAACCGGCTCCGATTCCAAAGGAAACATCTACAAGCGGAAGAATGATCGTATCACCCACATGAATTGCGTCACCGACAACCGTCTTAGATGAGATCACTCCATCCATTCCCTGAAACAATGCTTCCACAGTCGATTTAAAATTGTTGTTATTCTCTGCCATTTGCTGTTTTCCTCCTTTGGCTTTTTGGTTGTATTCTAAAAGCGTAATTTTCTGATATGGGAAATCGTCGTGCGGATATTCTTGTTCCACAGCAGATTCCATAGAACAATCACAAAATAAACGGCATGCACCCTCCCCTTGATCATGGCCTTTCCTTTGAGCACTTTCTCGTCAAAATTCGGAGTGATCTCCACACATTCTCCGATAAACGGATAGATAAGACTCGCTCCCGCCAGAACATATCCTGTGACAGAAGGGTCTGAAAACCCGAATTCCAGATCTGCCTCACACTTTGACGGCTTCAAAAAGCAAAACAAACGTCGAAGCTCTGTGAGGCATTTCATAAAAGCTGACCGATGAATTTCATCCGTAAGAAACTCCATCAATCTTTCCTTTTTTTCTGCCAGTGATTTGAGCATATCACAAATTTTATGAAAAGTACATTTTATCTGTTCCGCTTTTTGAGAAATCCGCTCTCCAAGTCCCGGTCTTGAATCCTGTTTCTTTTTGTTTTCGGTTTTCTTATGTTCTGTTATTTTCTTTTGTATTGGTTCCGGCTGTTTTTTAAGTTGTTCTGAAGGCTCTTTTTTCTGTATACTTTTTTCAGAAGGCGGAGACTTCAGCGTTTCTCTACTCTGAGAGTTCTTCTCTTCTGCCCGGGAAACAGGTAGGGCCGCCTGTTCGGGCTGATCCGCCAGAAACCGCTTCCATGCGATTCGAAACTTCCATTTTAACGCTCCGCCTTGGTACGACACCTCTCCTTTTACAAGGGAACACAGCCAGGAAAACTTCAGTAAGGCGAACAGGTTTTCCCATTCACCTTCCCCCAGGACATCTCCCCGATATCTGACCGGTACAAACAGAAAGATACCTGCCAACAGGATCAGTATTCCCAATATTACCAGTAATATCCAGCCTATGATTTTTAAAATCAACAGAAGTATATGTACCATATGATTCTACACACTGCCTTCCCCAGATTGTTTCTGATTATTTAAGATGAACTCTCTTAGTCTGACATCATTTGTTTTTGGTACACATCCTGCACGATTTCTTCTGTCAGCTCCAGTGCCCCTTCGTATCCATCCGCGAGACCGACTACGAACAGCCCAGCGTCCTCAAAAATATGCTGCTTCAGCAACAATACAGAGAAAAATTCCAGTGGATTTTGTTTTCCCTGGGCTAACACGATCAGATAAAGATCCTTTCGAAACCGTTTCTTTTTCAAGCCCTCAATAATCCTTTTTTCACGTTTTTTCAGAGAACGGCTTACATACAATTCTCTATAAAACTCCATATTCATGCAGTCTGTCATCCCCTTTATGCTTGTTCTTTTCTATTGATAATAATAAGAATCCAACACCTGCTTTGCAATTGGAACTGCTTTTGCACCGGCATTTCCGTCATAGCCCTCGATGATCACACTGATGACCAGTTCCGGGTTGTCCACATTCGTAAAGCCTACGAACCAGGAATGTGTTTTCCCCATCTGTCATGCTGTATTCTGCAGTTCCTGTTTTTCCCGCCACGGAATAAGACTGTCCGGAAAGCATCGTGGCAGTTCCTTCATCCACAACTGCCCGCATATAGTCTTTCAACTGTGATGCTTCCTCCGATGTCATCAGTTTTTATAACTTTTCGGTACATTTTCCGAATCTCGGTTCCTTTATAGTTTGTGACTTTATCAACCAGATATGGTTCCATTAAAGTTCCGCCATTTGCGATCGCCTGTGTGATCAGTGCCATGTGATACGGGCTGACCAATGTGTTTCCCTGTCCCATAGCTGTCATCATCATCTCTCCGTCACTGGTATTCTCATCCACTACAAACGAGCTTTTTGAATAATCCAGCACGGATGGCAGTTTTTTGTTAAACAGAAGCTCTTCGGCCGTCGCACGGTAAGAATTCCGATCCAGCATCAGACCAATGTTTGCAAAGGAAGAGTTGCAGGAGTTTGCAAAAGAACTGCGCAAGTCTTCCAATCCATGTACCGTACTGTCAAAACATCGGATCGTGATGTCTTCATAAGTGATCGATCCTTCACAATTATAGCTGTAATTTTGATAGTCCGGATGTTCTCTCATATATTCCAGTGCAGTCACGATCTTAAAGGTAGATCCCGGAGCATATGCCCCTTGAGTCACCCGGTTCAGAAGCGGACTGTAAGCACTGTCTGCATTTAAGGCTTCCCAATCCTGCGCGATTGTATTCGGATCATAGGACGGTCCGGACACCATGGCAAGAATTTTTCCGGTGCTGGCCTCCATAACCATGATCGCGCCCCGATTTTCTCCCAATGCATTGTATGCCGCCTGCTGAAGCCCCGCATCCAATGTAGTTACGACCGTATCGCCATGATTTTTTTCATCCTTAAATTCGTTGAGAAATTTTTCCGCAAAAAATGCATTGGACGTCAGAAGTTCTGAGTTTTCGATGGATTCCAGTCCGCTTTTTCCTGCGGTCTCATTGCTGTAGCCAACAACATGGGCAAATGCTGCCCCGTACGGATAGACTCTGTTTTCTGTTCCGTCCTCTCCGACCTGTGTCTCGGCAAGAACTTCTCCGTCTCTGTCCGTAATGCTTCCCCGGATGATCCGGTCTGCAAAGGCATCCTGTCTTACATTATACGGACTGTTGACGATTGTCTTTGCCCGGAACACATTAAAATAGACAATATAGGAGATCAGGGCAAGAAACAGCGTAACAAACAAATAGGTCATCTTAGCGAACTCTTTGTTTTGGAACTTCTTCGAAGCCTGGCTCT
>ENA-OQJB01000329-OQJB01000329.1-human-gut-metagenome-genome-assembly--contig:-NODE-329-length-26040-cov-3.833558_pt1 | contig 26040 bp, 35 predicted proteins | sample MGYA00242599_ERZ504765 | MGnify/ENA primary metagenome ERZ504765 (study PRJEB26092, sample SAMD00036354) | human gut metagenome | host: Homo sapiens | study: EMG produced TPA metagenomics assembly of...
ATGCCTGCCGTTGCGGTGATGCCGGTGTTGTACAGCACTCCCGCACCATGGTCATGGCAAGCTCGTGGGCGCTCATGTGGTAGTAGGGCAGATAGCCCGTCACATCAATGAAAACCTCGTCGATGGAGTAGGGGGTAGATATCCGCCGGGGGACACATATTTGAGGTAGGTCTTGTAGATCTGGGTGGACACGTCCAGATACCGCTGCATCCGGGGCGGCGCAACGATGTAGCTCAAGCCCAGCGCAGGGTCTGCGTTCAGGGCGTTGGCATCAAAAGAGGTTCTGGCAAAGTGGTACCTTCCGTCCTCTCCCCGGACTGCTTTTTTCTGCCGGATGGCAGTTTGCAGCCGCTGAGCGTTGACCTCTTTCACCCGCTGAACGGCTTCAAACAGCCGTGCTCTGCCGGGTATCTTGTAGGCTTTTAAGGAGGGCGACACCGCAAGGCAGATGGTCTTTTCGGTGCGGGAGGCATCCGCCACCACCAGATTGGTGGTCAGGGGGTCGAGATGGCGGTCTACGCACTCCACCGAGGCATAGAAACTTTTCAGGTCGATTGCCAGATAGGTGCGCTGCGCTGCCATACTTCAGCCCTCCTTTGCAAAAGTCACAACTATTTATCTTATTATAATAAATATTTACGTTGTTTTCAAGATGGAACGCTATTTTATCTGTGATATAGACAACAAAAAAGAGTGACAGCATTTCAAGCTGAAACGCTGTCACTCTGTAGGAACTGCGTAATGACTGACGATTATCCTTCTACTTTGACCGTAGCACGATCGCTCTTTGCGTTTCCATCCGCATCCAGCGTGATATGCACAAAATGTTCCGGCTTATCATAATCCTTTGTCTCGCCGTCATCGGTATAGTATTCATAGGATGCACCATCGGGAGCATAGGCAAGCAGGCGCAGATCTGCAAAATCCACATCGGCAACGCTCTGGATCTTTTTGCCGTCCTTGGCAAGGGGCAGAAGGTGTCCCTTGCGCATAAAGAACACCACTTCATCCAGCTCCACCGGAATGTAATGATGGCCTGCCGGCAGCACGCTGGTTTCGATGCGGTTGCTTTCGCTGCACTTTACCCGCACCTGCAGCATCTCCTCCGGCAGATAAACATACCGGCCTCGGGCATTTTGCTCATATACCGGGGCGATCAACAGGCTTTCACCGATCATCACCTCATCCTCTACCCGGCGGGCAAAGTCATCCTCCGGGAAGGCGAAAGCCAACGGCATACAGTACATGCCGTCGTGCAGGGCAGCTTTCATGTACTCGCTGTAAATGTAGGGCAGCAGCAGGTAGCGCAGTTGTAAAATACCGGCAAAGGCGGCCTTGTTCTTAAAGCGGTAGGGTTCCTGCCGGCGGGTGCCGTTGGCAGAGTGGTTCCGCAGCAGCGGAGAGAAGATGCCCATGCCGTACCAGCGCAGCACCAGATCCTCCGTGGTATTGCTGCCAAAGCCGCCAATGTCGGGGCCTTCGTACAGGAAGCCGCACATATTCAGGGAGGGCATCATGTGCAGTGCAAGCAGAATGTGGCTCCACCAAGAATGGTTGTCGCCGGTCCAGATGCCGCCATACCGGTGCATCCCGATGCAGGCAGAACGGGAGTATATCAAAATGCGCTTGTCCGGCTCCAGCCGCTCGAAAGCCTCACCTGCCGCACGGGTCATGTTATAACCAAAAAGATTATGTACCTTGTCGTGCCGCATACGCCCCTGTTTGGTGTTGTGGTAGAACAGCTTATAATCGTTTTCGTTGTTGGAAAGCTCTGCCACCATGCCGGTAAAAGCACCAAAGCTGGAAATATCCAGGTTTTGCTTGCTGTATTTCTCAATTTGAGCAAAGGTCTTTTTCAGTCTTTCCTCTGCGTAGAAGATAGCAGGCTCGTTCATATCATTCCAGAAGCCCTCGATCCCCTGATCCAGCAGAACTTTATATTGACTGCCAAACCAAGCACGGGCTTCCGGGTTGAGCATATCAGGGAAGTGTACCCGTCCCGGCCACACACCGGCTACAAAGGGGGTGCCATCCTGATTCGTGCAGAAGTAGCCGTTTTTCACGCCCTCCTCGTACACATCATATCCATCTTCGACCTTGACTGCTGCATCGATGATGGGGACAAGATGGATGCCCTGCGCTTTCATCTCGGCGGCAAAGTCTGCAAAACGCGGGAAGCGCTGCGCATCCACCGTAAAGTCCTTGTAACGCTCCATGTAATCGATATCCAGAACCACAGCGTCCAGCGGCATATGATTGGCACGGTAATTTGCCACCACCTCGCGGACCTCGTCCTCGTTCATGTAGCTCCAGCGGCTCTGGGCGTTGCCAAAAGCCCATTTGGGCGGAATATAACTGCGCCCCACCAACTGGCGGAACTGGTGCACAATATCGGTCAGGCTCTCGCCCTCAATGATGTAGAGATCGTAATTTTCCTCGGCCACCGTGATGCGTAAGGTATCCAGGTCGGTGTAGCCGCAGTCAAAGGTCACCTTGCCCGGGTAGTCGATAAAAACGCCAAATGTATCCTTGCCGGACACGATCATAAAATTATAAGCACCGTACAGCGAGGATTTGCCCTCGGTATGGTTGCCGTCATCGGAGCATTTGCTTTCGTACACCCACCCGCGCTTGTTGATACCACGGACGTTTTCGCCAAGACCATACAGGACATCCTGCGGTTCCATGGCATAGGAGAAACCATCCGGCTCCTTGGTCAGATAGGGTATCGTTTCCATCATGGGCAAAAAAGACCCACTACACTTTCGGTATCAAACGGTTGCCCGTATTGCTTTTTGTAAATCATAGCAAAACACCTCTCCTTTGTTTTTTGAATCGCATGCTGATCCTGTCGAGATAAAAATTTTCTTTAAATCCAAACGATGCAAAATCATCTCGCCCGATGCACCGCGAAACGAAACACCACCATTATGATAGATCGTCTCCCGCATGGCCTGAAACGCATTTTTCCCAGCCTTACCGTATCGGAAGTGTAGATTTCATCTGTAAGCCTTCTATCAAATTTCATTTTCATCCTCGTAGGGTTTTGATTCTGCCGCGCACTTCAATTCTGGTATGTCTTTTATGGTCAACTGGCATACTGATTTTTGATCAAGCTTGTACAGCATAGCTAGTATAGTATACTTGCGCAGCATTTCGATTTCAAGCGCTAATTGGCATTGGCTGTGTAAAAAAGAGAGGCCAATCTGCGTAAAAATTTGCGCAAGTTGATCCCTGTGCTTTTTCACAATCCGGCTATCCGTATAGACAGTCATCTTGCGATGCGGTATACTCGAACCAGATCAACATTTTCAGGAGGAAAATCATGGCGGGAGAAAACAACAAGGTCGTTATTGTTACCGGCGGAAGCTCCGGCATCGGACGGTGCACGGCATCCGCTCTGAAAGAGAATGGCTGCATCGTCTATGAGTTCAGCCGCAGAAATATCCCTATGGAGGGTGTTACCCATCTGTCTGTCGATGTGACCGATGAAGATGCGGTCAACGCCGCTGTGCAGCAGGTCATCCAAAAAGAGACCAAAATTGATGCAGTGATCAACTGTGCAGGCTTTGGCATTTCCGGTGCGGTGGAGTTTACGTCCATGGAGCAAGCCAAAGCGCAGTTTGATGTGAACTTTTTCGGGACAGTCACTGTAAATAAAGCAGTTCTCCCCTTCATGCGCCATCAAGGGAAGGGGGCATATTGTGAACATCAGCTCTGTTGCTGCCGTAGCGCACATTCCGTTCCAGACCTTCTACTCTGCAAGCAAAGCCGCCGTTTCTTCTTACTCTTACGCTCTGGCAAACGAAGTCAAGCCCTACGGCATCCATGTTACCGTCGTAGAACTGGGTGACATCTGCACCGGATTTACAAAAGCACGTCAGAAAAGCATTCTCGGCGATGATGAATACGGTGGACGTATCTCCCGGAGCGTCAGTCAGATGGAGCATGACGAGCAAAACGGCATGGACCCGGCACGCATTGGACGGTACATCGCCGGTATTGTGGAGAAAAAGAACCCGGCAGTCGTTTATGTTGCCGGTGCACAGTATAAATTCTTGAGCCTTTTGTGCAAGCTCCTGCCTGCCGCAGCACGCGGAAAGATCGTGGGGAAAATATACGGGTAACAGGCGCATTGCTCCGCAAAGCTGCTATATCCGTATTTTGTGGACAACGAAGCAGCGTTGTTCTCCTCGGAGTCCGGAAAAAAGGCAAGCCCTCCTTCATAAATTACAGTAACCGTTTATGATACTATGGGGAGGGGTCGGCATGTTTTTATCTCTTCTGCAATTTTTTGCCACAAAGTTTCTGGTTCTGGCGCTTCATCTGGAAAGCGGCAGCTTTCCGCGGCCCCTCTCTGCCCGGGAGGAAACCGAAGCCTTTTCCGCACTGCGTGCCGGTGACCCTGCCGCACGGGAAAAACTGATCCGGCACAATCTGCGTCTGGTGGCACACATCGTAAAAAAATACTACGCCCTGCCCGGCGATCAGGACGACCTTATTTCCATCGGCACCATCGGCCTGATGAAAGCAGTGGATACTTTCGACTCTGACCGTCGGGCACGCTTTTCCACCTACGCCAGCCGGTGCATTGAAAATGCCATCCTCTCCCCAGCGCACTTTGGGATGGAAAAGAGAATCCACCTCTTTCACGCAATGACGCATCTACGTCAAAATGGATTTTTTGGAGCCGAGAGAGCGGTTCCTTTTTTCTGCTTCAGAGGGTGTCATGTGAGGGTTGTGGTCTAACCCCTCTATACATCTTACAGGTAAGTTTGGCAGGCCCCCGCACTACCGTAGAGGCGCAGGCGTTCTACTGTATGTACCATTCTTACGCCGACATCCCGGACCCATGGGACCGTCTGCGTTGGTGCCGCTATGGTCTTGACCTGCTGCAAAAAGAGGTTGCTGCCATGGTGGGCATGGAGGAATGGCTCTATCGGGATCTGGAAAGCGGCGCATTTCACCGCAGCTTCACGCCCGAACTTGCGGACAAGCTCGCCGCCCTTTACGGCATCCCGGTGGAGGATATTCTGGACGACTACACCCTGTTTCTGCACCGGGGCGGAGGAGCCTTTCTCCGCAGATACCGGGAGGCAAAGGGCTGGAACCGTCAGCAACTTGCCAACCACGCAAAGGTCAGCCGGACAAGCATCCGCTGCTGGGAGACCGGACAGAAAACCATCAGTCAGAGGTGCTTTTGCCATCTGGTGGAAAACCTTGGTTCCGATTTTCCATCTATGCTTCGCATGTGAGGTATGGTAATTTTTCTCCGGCCAAACAAAAAGCTCGTCTGCAAGCCACGATATGTGGCAGCGCAGACGGGCTTTCGTTATGGAATCATTCTGTTTCAATTATTCTGATATTCGCTCTGACTTACATGGCGTTCCGTAAAACACGCAGTCGTTCTTCAAACGTTGCTTTCCATGCCGGATGCTCGGAGAATACGGTGTGCTCCACCTGACGGACTTGGTTCAGTCCGATGTTCCGCACCGCTTCCACTGCAGCATCTTTTTGGCTCAGATGGCGTTTTCCCACGGTCAGACAGTTTGCGCCTTCTGGCGTGTCGTACTGCTGAAACGCCCGGTTGAAGTCCATCAGGTCATGCAGACGGATGGGCTGATTGGTTTCGTTGTCTACCAACAGACCCCAATTTTCCCAATGACGGTCAGTATTGCCCACCAGATAATCCAGAATGTTCATCATATAGTAGCCGGGAGCATCCAGCTCTAAGATCTTATCCAGCGTATTCCAATCACGGTTCGTGCAGTAGACGTCATAGGCTGCATAGGTCACAAGACTATATCGCTGAGATGTCATGATTTTGCTGATAGAAACCAGCTCATTTTCAAACATTCCCTGCTCATACAGTACCTGATGGCAGTCAAAGCACCGGCAGATTTTGCTTGCCAGCACTTCACGTTCCACCGCATCCCTGCCGCCATCCTTGTAAAGATAGAATCCATCCTCTTTGCGCACCCATGCTTTGGGGTACAAGCCGCCCGTAGACAGGTCACTTGCCAGAAGATGGGCGTTTGTCACCGTCATTTGGTGCCCCCGCAGCGCAATATCCACAAGCGCATTGCTTAAGGAGTGTGCAAAAAGGTTGATATCCTCGAATCGAATCTTCTCGTTTTCTTCTTTCACCCAGAACACATCCAGCAAAGACAGACAATGGTAGGATAATGCAATCTGTGCTCGTTCCCTGTCCGTAGCACTCTGAGATGCACCGATACTGTTCAGGATTTCCTTGGCGTAGGTGCGATCCAACGTCAACATCCGGGAGGCGCACCAATAGTAAAAGTTCGTTACATTATTGATGCGCTCGTCAAAATCATCCGATTCCACCAGAACCAGATCATAGGGCATGAAATCCTCGAGGCAGACCCTGCATTCCCCTGTCGTGCTGAGTTGTGCCACACAGCTTTCCCGGTGCATGATCTCGTAAAACATGGTTTTCATCCCTCCCTGCGTTCTGTGTCTTGCTCTGTATTTATATTACCTTCTTTTTTCACGGGACGCAAGAGCTTTTACTTTTCAAAAAGCTTTTTCTGCTGCTCCATCAGGACGGTTTCGATACGCTCTTTCAGCAAAAAGTGAAACTGTTTTGAGTGTTATGCAATGCCATAGGATACCATATTGGCTGCCAGCAATCAACAGCTTTGTTGTGTCAGCCGCATTTCAAAAGACTTATGTAGCACAAAAAGCCCCACGCTCAACACTGCCTCTGAATCTGACCGTCTCTGGTCAGAGCAGAAAAGCATATGTTGAGCGTGGGGCTTTGTTTATCGGCTCGGCTGCCAGCCGGGCTTTTGGTGTTCCTTGGGTTTGTAAGTTCCTTTGGTAGTATCGATCACCGCCTGCAGCAATTCGAGCTTCTGCCATGTGGGGCAGTTCAGACGGTCGATTTTTTCGATCACATAGTTGGCGTGGGCGGTTGCGACCCGTTTTCCGAGTTCGTCCCATCCCTCTTTCGTTTTGGGGTAATGTACCACCACTTCAATGGGGGCACTCTTTCGCATGGCTCACTCACCTCCGATTACATCACTATCACCTCATTTTTACGGGTTACTGGTTGTCCGCTATTCGCTGCGGTTTCCGCTCAGAACATTCAGAGCCAGACTGACCAGCAAAGCCATATCAATGCGGAGCATTTCAGCCTTGCTGGCATAGCCCATAAAGCGTTCGATGCGGGATTTATCGATCGTGAAGATCTGCTCCAGAAGAATCATGGACGGTTCTTCAAAGGCCGGGTTGAAATCCACCAGCACATGGGTGGGCTGGTTTTTCTTCTTTTCCGTCCGGGTGGTAACAGTTGCAACGATCAATGTAGGCGAATGACGGTTTCCAATGTTGTTCTGCAGAACTACCACAGGGCGTTTCCCGCCCTGTTCCGAGCCGATATGCGGCTCCATGTCTGCATAGTAGATGTCCCCTCTGAGATATCTCCAATTGTTCGGTAACATAAAAATCCCCGTGGAATGAAACGCCCTCATAGCCAAGAAGATTTACGAATCCTCTCAACTATGAGGGCATTGTTTTTATTCGTGCGGTTCCATGGTCAGATTATGCTGCAAAATTCAAGTGAGTCACTTTTTCTTTACCATTGAGCTTCTGATAACATCCAAAATGGTCCGATCCGCCGGGAGCCACGGAACGGAATCAATGTCATCTTTTGTCAGCCATCGTGCAGCTTCCGCTTCTTTCAGCACAAGCTCGCCGGAAACCACTTCACACCAGAAGCAGTCCATGGAAAGATGTAACGCCGGATAATCGTACTCGATTGTACCAATTAAATCCTCCACGGCGATTTCCGTGTCCAGTTCTTCTTCGATTTCCCGCTTCAGAGCCTGCTGCGGGGTTTCTCCCGGCTCGATTTTGCCGCCCGGAAACTCCCACTGGCCTTTGTAGTCGCCATAACCGCGGGCGGTAGCATAGATTTTGCGCTTTTCCTGCATGGAGTCGCAGATCACAGCGGCCACAACACGAATCGTTTTCATAACGTTCCCCTTTTGGATTCATTATAATGTCCGACCGTCAGAAGTCCCACCGACACGATAGAACACCCTGTTTCCTGCTTTTCTTGCAGTAAGCAGCCCCATCTCATGGAATTTCATCACAAACGTCCGAATGGTTGCATACGCAGCGTTTCGGAAATCCTTTTCCAGCTGCTTTGTGGTAAACTCCTCTGCACCATAAGCAGACAGAACATACTCCCAGAGCAGCCGTTCTTTTTCTGTGATTTTTCCTTCCGTAAGAGCAGTTTGACATACCTCAAGATCAGTTTTCGACGGGACTGCATCCACCTGCAGGCGGTTATAGACCTCATTGCAGAAGTAGAACAGAAAGGGAGTCACATCCGTATAGCCGGAAATCAGAGCATTTCTCTCCACGCGTTCGTAGGCTTTGTAATATGCGCCCTTGTTTTCAGCGATGTATCGGGAAAACGGCGTGAACAGTGCCGCAGGATAGCCCTGCTGAACAAGATACCAGAGGTGAAATAGCCGTGCAGTGCGTCCATTCCCGTCAAAATAGGGGTGGTAGTATGCAAAAGCAAAGTGCAGAATGGCAGCCTTATGCAGCTCATTGATGCCGTCATTGGCATTCGCAAAATCGACAAGACATTTCATGGCACCGGGAAGCCGCTCTGCCGGAAGTCCCGGTCTGGGTTCTTCACCGCCTACAATAAAAACCTCGCCATGCCGATAAAAGTGGTTTGGCAGTAATCGATCTTCATCCGGGAGATAATCCCCTGTGCTGATCTGATATAGGTAATGCAGATTCTCCTCGGTGATCCTATTCTGACGATTCGCGATAAACTCCAGTCCGCGCTTCATACCATAGATGCGGGCTTCTTGTTCATCACGAGGGGCATAACCATCGAGGATATAACGGATACTGCTGCGGGTCGAGCGGATACTTTCAATTTGAAAAGTAGCATAAATTTCCTCGGTCATCGCCGACAAACCGAAGTTTTGTCCACTGACAGGGACAGAGAGCAACTGCTTCATACCATTTGTTGAAATTTGCGCGAGGTTCGGCAGGTAAAACAGCTTATTTCCAGAAAAATCAGTCAACGGCAGAGGCTGCGCAAAGTTTTGCCGCAGCAATTCGGCAAATTCTTTGACGCTGACAGTCGAGTACTTGTATTCCATCCGATTGAGTTCAAACAAATGCTTATCTGAAAGCATTTTGGCAAACTGTGCCCCATCCATTCTGTCCACCTCGCAGTTGATACTTATTGATACTATATAGTATCAATATACCGATTCTTTATAAAAAAGTCAACCGAAACAGGCCGAACCAACTTTTTTCCATACTCTCCGTCAAAATTCCCGTGGCACAGCCACGAATCACATCTCCATCGGCTTATTCCCCACTTCGTCCAGATACGCATTCAAAAATTCCGCTGCAAGGCTGTTGGGACGGATGTTTTCTCTGGCTTCCTGTGGGGTGAACCACTTGCAGCGGTCCACTTCGTGGTTGATATGCAGCGCCTTTGCGGTTCTGACGAAAGCCGTAAAGTTGCACATCAGCGTGTTAGACGGCTACAAAAAACTTGGTACGGTTGAACCGGAGGTGCTCTACTTCCAACCCGGTTTCTTCCCGGACTTCCCGCACCACGGCGTGTTCTTCTGCCTCACCGCGGTTCACATATCCAGCCACCAGAATATAAGAGGGCTTGCCGTACTGCTGGATGAGCAGAATTTTCCCGGTTTCCTCATCCACAACAATCATGCTGACTGCCACATTGTACATCGGGAACCGGTATTGCTGGCATTTCGGGCAATAAGGCACAATGCCCTCTTCTTCCAGTTCTTTTTCAATCAATGCCGTGCCGCATTCAAAGCAATGCTTCTGAATCATTTTTACACTCCAAACACTGTTTTCGTCAGCCGGATACCCGCTGCCGTTTTGGCATAGGTCCACACGCAGCTCAGGTGCGTGATGTCATGGATATTCCCTTCGGAAAAGGCGATCATCTTTTCCATGATCTGTGCAATGGTCATCATTTGTTTCACTCCCGTTTTTAATACTTAAATGTTCACCTTGATAAACGCGAATTGACCGAGCTGATAGTTACCGTTTTCTAACACTCCATTCATCATCTTGAGCTTTTCTTTCAGCATAGTAACCGCAAGGCATATCCTTTAGAATACCAACAGAATTATCTAAGTCGAATACTGATTTTAAGGATACTAACTTTGCTTCGTCTGTTTCATGTGCTTTTCCACATAGAAATTGCCACATTCCATCATCTTCATCATGTGATACATACAAAATAGGTTCTCCATTCTCTAATATGTGGCAACAGGTTATTGTAGCTGTATTTGGTGCGTCATAAAATGGGAATTTCATATTTAACACTCCTTCAAATTCCGATTTATCAAATAAGAATTTCCGTCTAATTTTTCTCTTGATGCGGCTCGTTTCTAAGAGTAGGAACGAACTGTTCTGTTGCCGGAGACGGACCATTCAGGTCGATCTCCGGCAGTATTTTTGTATCGCCTATTAAAAACAGCCGGAACGACTTTCTGCTGCGCTACATCGATGATGCCGTATGTATTCAGTCTGAGTTTTGGAATGACCGGAAGGCTGACGAAGGCGAGGGTCATAAAGATGCCGATATCTTCCGCTACACCATGTGCCTTGAGGGCATCGTTCAGCGCCTGCATTTTCGCCGCAACGCTCTCTGCGCTTTCGGTGCTCATCAATCCGGCCACCGGAAGCGCAAGTTCTGCCACGACCTGTCCATCTGCCACAAACGCAAGTCCGCCTTTGTTTTTCCGCACAGTGTTGCCGGCCAGCATCATATCGGTATCGTTGTCCCCTGCCACGATCAGGTTATGGGAATCATGTGCGATGCTCGATGCAACGGCTCCGCATTTCAGGCTGAAGTTTCCTAAAAAGCCAACGCCCACATGGCCGGAGTGATGATGCCGCTCAAAAACGGCCAGTTTTACGATGTTGTGTTCCGGGTCCACACCGGGAGCTTTGCCCGGATGCCGTTGGAACGGGATGATTTTTTCCTCCGTAAGCAGCTCGCCCCGGTTCAGGCAGATGACACGCTCCTGCTCCCCGCTTTCCCGAAGTTCCAGGTCCTGCAGTGTGATCTCATCCAGATTAAAGGAATCCATAACGTGAGAAAATCTCACACGGTCGATGTCAAGCGGTGCGGGTTTCAGCGTTTTTCCGTGCTCGGCCACCAGCGTGCCATTCTTGTAAACCTGTTCGACCATAAAGGATTCCAGATCAGAAACCACAACCAGATCTGCCCGGTACCCCGGTGCTACGGCACCGCGCTGCTTGAACCCAAAATACTGTGCCGGGACCAGCGTTGCCATTTTGACGGCCACTGCTGGGTCTGCGCCCAGCCGGATCGCTTTACGGATGTTGGAATCGATGTGTCCGCTGTCCAGCAGGTCACCGGGGTGCTTATCATCCGTCACCAGCATGCAGCGGCTGCAATAGGGCTCCCGGAACAGCGGCATCAGGGCCTCCATATTTTTGGCAGCCGTTCCTTCCCGGATCATGATATATTGTCCGAGCCGGAATTTTTCCATGGCTTCCTCGATGTTGGAGCACTCGTGATCGGACTGAACGCCTGCCACAATATAAGCATTCAGGTCCTTATCGCTCAAAAGCGGCGCATGGCCATCCACGATCTTTCCCGCTTCGGTGCAGTCGCGGATCTTCTGCAGGATCTTCGGGTCACAGCGCACCGTTCCATAGGCATTCATCAGTTCCGCAAGCCCCAGCACACGGGGATCGCCGTAGTAAGGCCGGAGCTGTTCTGCGTTCAGCACCGCACCGGATTCATCCAGATCCGTGGCCGGAACACAGGAGGGCAGCATGAAATAAACCGAAAGGGTCAGATTTTTTGCGTTTCCAGCATAAAATCCAAGCCTTCCAGCCCCGCAACGTTCGAGATCTCGTGTGGGTCTGTGACCACCGCAGTGGTACCGTGGGGCAGCACTGCCTGCTCGAAAGCCGGACCACAGAGCATGGAGCTTTCGATGTGGATATGCCCATCGATCAGGCCCGGGCAGACATATTTGCCGTGCAGATCAACTTCTTTCCGGCCGTGATACGCACCCACGCCCACGATCGAATTTCCGCTGATGGCAATATCAGCGGTGTCGATCTCATCGGTAAACACATTGACAATTCTGGCATTTTTCAAAACCAGATCAGCCAAAGCATCTCCTCTGCCTGCCGAGATCCGGCGTTTCAGCTCATCAGACTGCATAGAAACATCTCCTCTCTCTGAAGTTCGATTTTTTCACCTGTGGATTGGTTCTGCCATTATTCTACCACGCCTTGCCGCTGCGGAAAAGATGTCGGGAAACAAAAATGGCCCCGGAGGGCTTGTTACAGCTCTCCAGGGCCACTTTATGTGCGTTGTGTCTTGGCGCAGACCGTCAGCACTCCACTGCCACCTTGATCACGCCGTCCTGTTTCTTTTCAAACAGCTCGTAGCCCTCTGCGATCCGGCGCAGGGGGTAGGTGTGGGTGATGAGCGGTTCGGTATCGATCTTGCCTTCTGCGATGAGACGCAGCGTTTCTTCACAATCGCAGCCGTCCACGCCGCCGGTCTTAAAGGTGAGGTTTTTGCCGTACATTTCCGGCAGCGGCAGGGTCTGTGCCTTATCGTACAGCGCCACCACCGTCACAACGGCGTTGGGCCGTGCACACTCCCATGCCAGCCGGAAGGTGGAGTCTGCCCCTGCCACCTCCAGCACCACATCGGCCCCGCCGTGGTCGCTGTGGGCACGCACAAAGGCGGCGCAGTCCTCCGGCTGCACGGTGAGCACCTGCGGGTAGTGCCGACGGATGAACTGCAGGCGGCTTGCGTCCTTTTCACAGACGATGATGCGCTTGGGGCTGTGCAGCATGACGCACAGCAGCGTGCAGATGCCAGTCGGCCCTGCACCGAGGATCAGCACGGTATCCTCGGGGGTGATCTCCGAGATGCGTGCCGCCCAAAAGCCGGTGGCCAGCACATCGCCCACCAGCAGCGCCTGCCGATCGGTAACGCCGTCCGGGATCTTGTTCAGTCCCTGATCCGCAAAGGGCACCCGGACATATTCGGCCTGCCCGCCGTCGATGCGGCAGCCCAGCGCCCAGCCGCCGTTTTGATCGGTGCAGTTGTTCACAAAGCCTTTTTTGCAGAAAAAGCACTCTCCGCAGAAGGTTTCCACATTCACCGTCACCCGGTCGCCGGGCTTTACGTTGGTCACCGCGCTGCCCACTTCTTCCACGATGCCCACCATCTCGTGCCCTACGGTGATGCCGGGCACCGCCCGGGGCACGCTGCCGTGCTTGATGTGCAGGTCGCTGGAGCAGATGCTGGCAAGGGTCACCTTTACAATGGCGTCCCGCTCGTGCTGCAGCACCGGCTTTGGTTTTTCCATCAGGGCAAACGTCCCCTCTGAAACATAGGTATAGGTCAGCATGCTTTTCACCTCCATGCGCTTTGATCTTTCCGAACGGAGTATACCACGCAGCTATGGCAAAGAGCAAGCCGCAAAAGGCCCGCCCTTTGCGGCAGCTCTCCGCCGATCAGATCTTGGGCTGATACTGCATGCTGGACACATTGTAAATGGTAACAAAAGCCTTGGGGTCTTCCCGGTTGATAAAGTTCATCAGCTTCTGATATTCGCTCTTGTCCACGATGGTAATGATCTCGTTGTGCTTTTCCAGATTGTATGCACCGATGGCCTCGTACATGGTCGCACCGCTGTGCAGGTCATGGAGGATGAACTGACGCAGCGCCTCCTCTTTTTCGGTGATGATGCAGACGCGGCGTTTGATGCTGTTATCAAAGATGAAATGGTCCAGCACGATGCCGTTGAAGTAAGTACCGAGGATACTCAGCACCACGGTCTTTTTATCGTAGACCAGGGCCGCGGAAAGCGCCACACACATTCCTGACAGAGACATGGCTTTTCCCAATTCCATGTGCAGGTACTTGTTCATGATCTTTGCCACAATATCCAGCCCGCCGGAGGATGCATTGCGGTTGAACAAAATACTCAGCCCGATGCTGACCACCAGAATATAGCACAGCACGTCCAGCTCCTGACTGCCGGTCATCGAGCCGAACTCCGGGAACAGCTTTTCAAACAGCCCCAGAAACACCGGCAGCAGCACACTGGTGTATACGGTCTTTGCGCCAAATTCTCTGCCACAGGTAAAGAACCCGATGATGAGAAGCACGACGTTCAGGATCATCGTAATGACCGACAAGGGCAGCGGCACAAAATTGGACAGCACGATGCCAAGGCCGGAAATGCTGCTGACGGATGTATGGCTCGGCACCAGAAAAAAGAAAACGCCCGCCGCAATGATCGCCACCGCCCCGGTCAGGACTGCCGTCTCCCTCAGGACTGCGCCGGTCTTTCCTTTTACATCACACATCTTTGTCCCCCTAAAATCAAATTTGTTTCACCGATCTCCTCATCTTTGTCGATGCGGACAAGGAGCTTACCGCCAAAGCGTTTGTATTCCATAGTGAAGTACCTCCATAAATTCCGAGTTGCTGTTCTCAGTATACCATGATTTTCCCTTGCGGAAAAGATAGCGAAACAAAAATGCCCCCGGAGGGCTTGTTGCGGCTCTCCGGGGGCATCTTATGTGCGTTGTGCCTTGGCGCACACGGTCGGCATTTACTCGATCTCGATCAGGTTCGGGTTCTCAGGCAAAGCCTTCGTCTGCTGAGGAGCAGGCAGCTCGATGTGCAGGACACCATCCTCGAACTTTGCGTGGATGTCTTCCTTCTTCACATCGCCCACGTAGAAACTGCGCGCGCAGGTGCCGGAGAAGGATTCGCGCCGCAGATAGCGGCCCTTCTGATCCTTTTCGTCGTTGCTGTGGCTGCGCACTGCCTGAATGGTCAGGTAGCCGTCGTTCAGATCCATCTGAACGTCTTCCTTCTTGCAGCCCGGCAGGTCAACCGCTACTTCGTAGCCGTTGTCCGTCTGTTTGACATCGGTCTTCATCATGTTTGCACCACGCTTACCAAAGGTATCACGAGCCTCACGGTTCATCATACGTTCCAGTGCAGCGTCATTCCAGAACGGATCGAAGAAATCATCGAACAGGTTTTCATGGAAAACAGTCGGCATAAGCATAAATCATTCCTCCAATCCCGGCGTTCGGGTCGGGGCAAAAAATCTGAAGCGTCCATTCAGAAGGGCTTTCCGGGGAGCCTAGCGGCTCTCCTTTTGCCCTTCCTCCTGAGCACGCCACTGTTATAGCACCGTTAATTAGCAGTGTCAATAGAAGAGTGCTAAAATTCATAAAAGAATAATACTTTTATAAAATCCTATGCAATCTTTTCAAAATTCAGTCGCATCATCGCATTTTATATCATCTTGGCAATCATGAAGCACAACAGTTCATATGCTTCCCGGATATCCTCCGGCAGACGTTTCAAAGTCTCGTCCCGCAGTTCCTGCGGCATCCCGTAAAAAGCTTCGGCAATGCCGCCGGTGATGCAGGCAAGGGTGTCGCTGTCGCCGCCCAGAGAGACCGCATTGCGAAGTGCATCCTCAAAACTGACGCTTTCCAGAAAAGCATTGATTGCTTCCGGCACAGTTTCCTGACAGGTCTCCACATGATGATAAGTCGGCCGAATTTCATCGCAGGTACGGTTCAGGTCATAACCGAAGGTCTGCTCCACATATTGTTTGATTTCCGGCTTGCCGTGGCCGGTACGGGCCAGAAAAATCACTGCCGCCGTGGCCTGCGCGCCTTTGATGCCCTCCGGGTGGTTGTGGGTGACTTCAGCGGTCACTTTTGCCATTTCCAGCGTTTTGTCCAGCGTATCGAACAGCCAGCCCGCTGCCGACACCCGCATAGCCGAGCCGTTGCCGAAACTACCATAGGGCTTCGGATTTTCTGCGTGCAGCCACCGGCGGAACATCCCGCCGTAACCGGCATGGGGATATTCACGGCCCCAGAACCGCATTTCATGCTGCACTGCACAAAATGTTCTCTCCGGCAGACCCTTTCCGTCAATCAGACCAACTGCCACCGCAACGGTCATGACCGTATCATCGGTGAAGTGCGATTTCTCGCTCAGCAGCGGAAAATCCTTGTGCTTGTAATTGTTGTGGTCAAATTCATAGGGACTGCCCACGATGTCACCCAAGATTGCTCCTAACATGGCTGTTTCCTCCCTTACCTATGATCGCTTTCGTTGGCAAAAGGATACCACAAACCGGAGGGCAAAAGGTCAACGGGCAGGCGACAAATCACGCACCCAGCTGTTCCTGATCGTATTCAAACAAAAGGGTATTGACCTGATTGATATTATAAATTTTCTGTTCCAGACAGTACCGCACGATCCAGTCCCGCTTGGAGCCATCCGAAAAGGCATAGCCCGCGCTCTTGAGCAGGTCGATGGTCTCATCTTCAGACAGGTGCAGGCCCACCGCAAAGGCCAGCACGGTTTTCTTTTGGGGTTGTACTCGCGGTTGCACTGAATTTTGGAGAAATGCTGCCGGGAGATGTTGGACTGCTTGTACACCGTGGAATCTTTCAGCCCCCGTTCGTCAATGAGCCGCAGCAGACGAGTGGTGAAGCTTTCACCGAGATTATCCATCAGGCTTTCCAGACTGCGGGCTGTCCTGGGTGTCGCAGCGGGTGCCGGAACTGCACCTAGCATCGGCACGGCGGCATCTTCTTCCAGAAGCCTCCGCCGCTCTGACAATTCCCTGCGCCGACGGCCAAATCCGTAGCTTTCGTCGTTCTGTGCTACATAGTGGTCGTCAATGTACTCCTCCACCGAGGCGAACAGCTTCCGGCTCACGGCCAGCGAGTGCCGGTCGTAGAGCACCAGATACACGGTCAGGTCGTGCTCCATGACGTACTGTGTGATGGTGTCCACCGCAATGCGGAAGGCCTGTTCTTTGGGGTAGCCATAGTTTCCGCTGGACAGCAGCGGAAAGGCCACGCTCTCGCAGTGGTACTCTGCGGCTAATTCCAATGCGGAGTGGTATGCATCGGCTAATTGTTCAGCTTCGCCGAACCCGCCGCCGTGCCACGCCGGGCAGACTGCATGGAAAACGTACTTTGCCGACAGCCCGAATGCCGGAGTACACACGGCTCTGCCCAAATCGCAACGGCCGATGGCTTCGCAGGCGGCGGTCAGCTCCTGCTCCCCTGCCGCCTGATAGATGGCACGGCTGGTGCCGCTGCCCTGCAAAAGGTTCCGGTTGGCCGGGTTGACAATGGCATCCGCCGCCACTTTGGTGATGTCGTTGCGGATCATCAGAAACGGCATGGTGGTTCCTCCCTCACATGGTTTTCTCCATCCTATCACATCCGGCGGGGCGGTGCAAGGGGTGCTCTTGTTTCCTGTCCGCGCAGCTATTATAATAATAGGTACAGAAAGAGGGTGAGCTTCCTGCACGACATCTGGAATCCATGGCACGGCTGCGTCAAGTGCAGCGAGGGCTGCCAGAACTGCTACATGTATTTTCTCGACCGGATGCGGGACCAGAACGGAGCCGAGATCTACAAAACGAAAAGCGGCTTTTCCTATCCGCTCCAGAAAGACCGCACCGGACACTACAAAATCCAGAGTGGTGAGCAGATCCGGGTCTGCATGACCTCGGATTTCTTCTTGGAAGAAGCCGACCCGTGGCGGGCTGAGGCGTGGGACATCATGCGCCAGCGCAGCGATGTGGTGTTTTTTCTGCTCACCAAACGGCCGCAGCGGGTACGGGAGTGCCTGCCGCCGGACTGGGGCAGCGGATGGGATAACATCTTTTTCAATGTCACCTGTGAGAATCAGCGCCGCGCCGATGAGCGCATTCCCATTCTGTTTGACCTGCCCTTCAAGCACAAGGGCATCATGTGCGCGCCCTTCATCGGGCCAGTAAGCATCCGGCAGTACCTTACCGCCGGGCAAATCGAGCAGGTCATCTGCGGCGGCGAAAACTACGATGGTGCCCGCCCCTGCAATTTTGATTGGGTCAAGTCTCTCCGGCAGGAATGCGTGGATGCCAATGTGACCTTCTGCTTTATCGAGACCGGCACCGTGTTCATCAAGGACGGCAGGCGCTACCACCTGCCAAACAAGCAGCTGCAAAGCCGGATGGCTTATAAATCCGGCATGAATTTTCAGGGCAGGCCCATTCATTTTGACCTCGTGGACGACTGGGGTTACCCCATCCCGCAGGAAGATCTCTATGTGCCTCATTTCCGCGCAAACTGCGAGACCTGCGGCAGCAAGTTGATCTGCAACGGCTGCAGCGATTGCGGAAAATGCTTATAAAATAAAGGAGTTCTATGAAGAACCAGAAGAAAAAATCGTTTCCCCTCAGAGTGTTCCTCTGCCTGCTGGCTGTTTTACTGGCCGTCTGAATCGCATTCGGCATTTACGTCAGCGACTACTACCACGCAGACCCCGCCGCCGAGGACGCGCTGGCGGCATGGATGAATCTTCAATAAAAAGCAAAAATATCCCGACCATTTTCCTGTATGTCACAGGAGAATGGCCGGGACTATTTTTATTATTCCGCGAACCAGCACTCAATACAAATGGAACTTATGGCTGATCTGGTGTGCAATTTCATCCGGCAGCGGGCGGAAACCGATGCAGGTCAGGGTCATGCCCTCGCCGTTTTCATCAAATTCTTCCGGTTCCAGCTCGGTGTGGCAGGCATCCCGGATGAGGAAAAAATCACGGTTTTCCACAAGCCCCAATTCCTCGGCAATTGTCTTTGCTTTCAGCAGTTGATTGCGGTTCTTTGCCCCGCAGATAGTTTTGGTAAAAGAGCCATCGAACCATTCTTCATAGGTTGCTTTCTCCAACATGATTTCTGCCCGATAGCCGGTAATTTCTCCGTCTTTCTCAATGGGTTCCACGCCCTGTCTCATGCCGATGGGGTCGGTGAGGAACGCCAGCGAAGCGTGGCAGCACTGCGCCGCCAGCTTACCGGGAGACATCTGCAGGTCTTTTCGGGCAATGATGAGTTGACGCATTTTCTCTCCTTCTTACGACAGCTTGATCTTCAAATCTGCCAACAGATTCACCGCTTCCGGCAGCGAAAATTTCGCATCCTTCAGGCGGCTGCCCAGAATGTCCACCTTATAGCCTGTAGCATCCCGGAAATCCGCCTTGCGCAGATCACACTGGTAGAACTCCGTTTCGTGAAGTTCTACACCCTTGAAATTCGCCAGCTGCATCTCGCATTTGGCAAACATGGAGCCGACAATTTCGTTGCCGTCCGAAAAGTCGAAGCGGTTAAAGTTCATTTCGGTGAAAGTGTTATATTTCAGACTGCACTCTTTCAGCGTGTGGATAGGGTCCGGGAAGGCACCGTTGGACATCAGCGGTGCCCACTCAATTTCATTCAGGCGGCAGTCCTCAAAATCCAGCGACTGCACCGAAGAATGCGTGCTGCGCAGACCTGTGATCTCACACCGCACGAATTTGCACTCATTCAGCGTGGTATGATCCAGTTCGCATTTGGTAAAGGAGCAATCCACAAACACGCAGTCGGTAAAGTCGCAATCCTCAAAAGCCTCCTCGGTGAACGACAGGTCAGCAAACCGTTCACCCTCACAATAACGCTCTGTCATAAAATTCTCCTGTCAGCGCAGTTCTTCCAGCAGAGCCGTGCAGCCTTCCAGCACATCCTGCCAGGTAGCTTCAAAGTCCCCGGTATACCATGGGTCGGCCACATCGCCGGGGCGGCGGGTATGATCCATCAGCAGAGACACTTTATGCTCCGGGTCGCCGCCCACAAAGCGCGCCATATTGCGCAGGTTGTTGTGATCCATGGCGATCAGATAATCGTAGGTTTCGTAATCCCTCCGGGTCATCTGCCGGGCGGTTTTACCCTCGCAGGAGATGCCGTGCTCGGCCAGCTTCCGCCGGGCGGGCGGATAGACCGGGTTGCCGATCTCCTCGGTGCTGGTGGCGGCGGATGCGATTTCAAACTGGTCAGAAAGCCCAGCTTTGGCCACAAGGTCTTTCATTACAAATTCGGCCATTGGGCTGCGGCAAATGTTGCCGTGGCAGATAAAAAGCACTTTCGTCATACCAAAATATTTCCTTATATCGTATCATTTCGAATTTTGCACACATGCGTGCAAAATTCAGTTCTGCTTCAAGAACTCCCGCAGCACATCCTCTGGGCGGGGTGTATGGTTCGGGTACTTTTCCCGCAGCGGTGCGGCGGCACCATCCATAATGTAGGGCACACCCACAATGTCCAGCATCGACAGATCGTTATAATTGTCGCCAAAAGCCATCACATCGGCAAGGGCGATGTCCAGAGTCTTGCAGATGCTGCGCACACCGATGCCCTTGTTTGCAAAGGTGGTGTCGATCCAGTACGGCCCTGCCACAGCGCAGTTCGCCTCTTTCCATCGTGGGACAAACCGTTCCGTGTAAGATTCTACGCCTTCGTGCAGATACACCGATACTTTTGTGATCTCCTCCGGCACCTCGGAAGGGTCATGGATGATTTGATAATTGTTCCCGATGAACTGAATACGCTTGAGCATTCCCAGACCCCGCTCCATCAGGTATGCAGTATTCTGGCCGGAAAGCATCACTTCGCCCTGCCCGTCGCTGCGGGTCCACAGGTCGTTGGCGATTTCTTTGGCCAATGCACGCGGCATCGGATTCTTGGCGATGCACTGTTCGTCCTTATAGATCACGCCGCCGTTTTCGCAGAGAAACACACAGCAGTCCGCCACCGGTGCAAAGAGCTTGCGCAGGCTGGTATACTGCCGACCAGATGCCGGGCAAAACAGAATGCCGCGCCGATGCAGCTCCCGTATCTGCTCAAAGATCTCGTCTTCCAGCTCTTTCCTGCCGTATTGCAGCAGCGTACCGTCAATGTCGCTGCAAATCAGTCTGATTGACATTTTCCGTCCTCATTTTTCAAGATAATTTTAGGCAATTCCCCGGCATCCAGAACACGGATGCCTTCGTCCATCAGCATCTTGGCAAAAACACCCTGTCCGGGAATCTTTGTCCCAGAAAACGTTCCGTCGTAGATTTCCTTCACGCCGCAGCTGGGACTGCGGGATTGCAGGATGGCAAGCTCCACCCCATTTTCTTTTGTCGATGGCAAGGGCCTTTGGCTGCGCCCGCTCGGAACTCCCGGTCCACATTGATGCCCTCTTTGTTCGTGACAACGCCCTGCACGATTTCCGCCGGGCACCGCGGTGTGGGCAGGCCGCCCAAAACCTCCGGGCAGACCGGAACCACCTGATGCCCCCGCGCAAAATCACAGACAGCCTGATTGTAATTGTTTCCGCCGCTGTATTTGCAGTTTTTCGCCCAGCAGGCAGGCGCTGACCAGAATCTTCATTGTTGCGCGCTCCGTTTTTCAGATACTGAATCTTTTACCTATTCTACCACGCTTTTGGGCATTGAAAAAGAGGATTTTGCTTTTCCTATCCCCATACCGGGAGGTCCGCCGTAATCTTTTCTAATTCCTGTGCAAGAAACGTCAATCTTTCCCTCAGATGGTTGTTATGCGGTGCATCTCCGTTCAGCAGATAGTCCGTTCTGACATTCAGGCAGGACGAAAGATCCTGCAGCAACTCAATCGAGCAGCAGCGGCTTCCCGTTTCAACTTTTGCAAGATGGTTCGCACTAATGTTCAGCATTATACTCAGCTGTTCCTGCGTAATCCCCTTCTTTTTCCGCAAATCGCGGATTCAAATTCGACTTTATTTCACAAAAGCGAATTTGCTCATAAATTATCACAGAGTATTTTTTCCGTCAAGTCCTTTTTTGCGGCGGAACGTGACAAATTCGCACAACAAACTCACAAGAATGAATATCTGCACTCGAATCGCACATATTTCACTATAAACTCGTTTCAAAAACATCAATATGCCTTAGTTTGCAGCGCAAACATATCAAATTTTCTACGTTTTTCACAGGTCTCATTTTCACGATTCAACGCAAAGAATTAAACACTTTTAGCGTTTAACAAACGCATATAGTGTGCCTACTCATTTTATCCATCCCATTTATACACAGTTCCGAACCAAAAGAACCGCATAAAGTTCTCATCAAAAAACAGGGAGTGACATCAAATCACTCCCCGTTTGCATTGATTGTATCAGAGTTTCGTCATCCAGAGCCCATGCAGATTGCAGTATGCGTAAACGGCCACCGGCTTTTCACTGCCCAGTTCAAAAACAGCTTTGGGTGCCTGCCCCGGATTCAGATAGCGGATCTGTCCGCCGTTCTCAGTCTCCAAAAAAATCCACTGGATATAGTGAACATCCGCCATGGGGTGCTCTACCGCGCCCACTGTGACCGTAAGACAACTGCCGGAAAGCTCTGCCACCGGCAGATGCTTCTCGCCGCTGGCTTCCACCGTATTGGGAACCAGCTCTTTCATTTTCTCCCCGCAGCAGACCAGCGGAACGCCTGCGTTATGGATGGTAGTGACGAGGTTGCCGCAGTGATTGCAGATGTAAAACTTTGCCTTCATATCGAAATCCTCCATTGGAATGTTATCGGTGTGTTTCTTTTATCTATATGATAACATTTCCTATTTATGATTTCTGTAACTGAATCACGCAAAGCGTTTTTGGGCTCACTTGCAATAAATCTCAATGGCTTTCTGCGCAAATTCTGCGGCACCGGCACCGCCGGCAGCATTGATGTTTCCGTAAATGCTCCGCCTGCCCCATACATCTGCCCCAGCTGATTCAGGATCACCTTGGAACAGTTATAGTAGTGCTCTGTGATAAACTCCTGCAGCTTCTTCACCTGTGCCTGCACTTCAGAGTCCGCCGGGTCTTTGCTCTGCATCCCGCCGAATGCCGTCACGATGTCCATCAGTTGACTGCTCATGTCCTTGACCTCTTTCTCGGTCTTATGGGCAGTTTTTCCTCAAACTCTTTGTATTCCGGCGTTTCGCCCCATTCCTTTTGGCCTGCTCGGTATACTTCTTGATCTTCTGCGTATCAAATGCGGTAAAGTCCATAACCATTCCTCCTGTGGATCGAATTTTCTGCGCAAGGCCGATCAGATTTTCAAGATGCTGCTTTTTCAATGTCAGAAGTGTGATCTGCTGTTCCAGTGCTTTCTGCCGGTCAAAAGCAGGATTCTCCACGATTTTCTGGATGTCCTTCAGCGGAAATTCCAGTTCCCGGAACAATAAGATCTGCTGCAAACGTTCCAGCGCGGCATCGTCATACAGCCGATAGCCTGCTTTGGTACGGCCCGCCGCGCGCAGCAGACCGATTTTATCGTAATATTGCAGGGTCCGGATGCTCACTCCGGTCCGCTTGCTCACTTCGTTCACTGTCATCATCTTGCTGTCCTCCCTTGCGACAGCCACAGTATACGCTATGACGCTGCGTCAGGGTCAAGAGGTTTTCTGAAAAATTTTTCAGCCTTCCCTCTGCTCCACGATTTCCAAGCTGTCACGCCCCACACGGCAGAGCAGAAACAGCACCCGCACACCTGCGGCCTTTGCTTCGGCCAGTGCCGTACCAAACTCCGGCTGTGTGCTGACATTCGGCCGCACCTCGGTGATGCCTTCCATCTGAATCACGAAAGCCACTGCGCACCGATACCCTGCCTGCTGTGCCTGCGCCAGCTCGTGCAGGTGCTTCACACCCCGCTCGGTGGGTGCATCCGGGAAATAACCGATGCCGTCCACTTCCAGTGTACAGCCTTTGACTTCCATCAGATACTTTTGCTCGCCCTTTTCCATATAAAAGTCGATGCGGGACTTCCCATAGGTGAATTCCGGCTTGATATAGTCGTAGCCCTGTTTTGCAAGCCACTCCCCTACCACCTTATTGGGTGCCTGACTGTCCATATTGACCCAGCCGAGGCCCTGCTTGTGTACCGCCACAAGGTCGTATTTTGTTTTGCGTTTCGGGTTGTCCGACACTTCCAGCCGCACCGCAGTACCGGGCAGCAGCAGTTCCCCGCACCGCCCGGTGTTCTTGACATGGACGGTTTCCACTGCTCCATTCACTTCCACATGGGCAATAAAGCGGTTGGGACGGTCAACAAAAATGCCGTCTGCGATTTCTCTGTATTTCAATCTTTACTCCATTTTCAGTACAGGATTCGGGAGCCATGCCCATCCAGTTTACCAAGATACAGTTCCACGACCATCCTGCCGCTTTCACTGTTGCAGAGCTCTTGCCTGATACACCCGCTCCGTCCTGGCATCGAAGCAGCAGAAAATCACCTGCATGGCGTAATCCGCATGATCTTCCAGCCACTGCGCCACCGTTTTAACTGCAATCGCTGTGGCATCTTCCAGCGGGTAGCCATACACGCCGGTCGAAATTGCCGGGAAGGCAATGCTGTGGAGTTCATGCTCTTTGGCAAGAGCCAGCGAATTGCGGTAGCAGTCCGCCAGCTGCGCAGCATCCTCTGCTGTGCCGGAATAAATCGGCCCCACTGTATGAATGATATACTTTGCTTTCAACCGGTAGCCCTTGGTGATTTTTGCTTCTCCGGTGCGGCAGCCGTGCAGCGTGCGACACTCCGCCAACAATTCCGGCCCTGCTGCCCGGTGGATGGCACCATCCACACCGCCGCCACCCAGCAGACTCCGATTGGCCGCATTCACGACGCCGTCACAGTCCAGTTTGGTAATATCACCCTGCACCACTTGAATCTGATTTTTTACTTTTTCAGAAATCATTGTAAACACCTCACTTTTTGAGCAGCTCCAGCGCCTTGTCCATGGGCACACAATCGGCATAGCGGTCCGGCCAGAGGAATTCATTGTAATAGTGGTAGCTCTGCTCCCCTGTCATATACTCGTTGTCCTGCGTGGAATTTGCATAGGCAGGAACGATCATGTGCAGGCCATGCTCAAAGCCCGCCTCCACCGTTGCATTGATGCAGAAGTCGGTCATGATGCCGCAGACCATCACGTCTTTTTCGTCCTTTTTCGTCAGATATTCCAGCAGGCCGCTCTCTTTTTTGAACGCACTGCATACGGTTTTGACGAACCGTCTTTCAGTCGGCAGCGGTGCAAATTCGGAATAGACCTCAAATTCATCGTCCCCGATGGAAAAGCCAGTGCCGGGTCCATCGTCATGCTGGACATAGACGACCTCGATTCCCTGTTCGCGGGCAGTCCGGATCAATTTCCTGATGTTGCTGACAAACTTTTCGAACGCATACAGGCGTTCATCCACGATACCTTTCTGTGTATCCACAACCAGTAAAACCATGTGTAAGCCCTCCTGTTTTTCTTTGATTTCATGCTACCATAGACCGCCGTTTTCTACAAGCAGATTCGAAAAATTTACTTCTTCCAAAGCCTGTCTGATGGGTTTGTTATGGCTCCCCATCGCCGCAGCAATCCACAGGCGGTTTTGAAAGATAAATCTCCTTCATTTTCTGCTTAACGGCAGCAATAAAAAAGACCCCCGCAGCGTATGATTTGACGCCGCGGGGTTTCTCAATTGTTCGGTTTGTATTGCAGCACCTTCTGGGAGAACGTCCGATCGAAGAACTGGATGAAGGGTCCAAGGCAGAACGCACAGATCAAGGTGCCAAGGCCCACAAGGCCACCCAGCAGCCAGCACAGCAGGGCGCTGAGCGCATCGGTGAAGATGCGGCACCCGAAGTACGGGCAGGGTGTGTAGTCCCGCAGACCGAGGGAAAGGTAATCGTAGGGCGCGATGCCGAGGTCGGCGGTCTGGTAGAGCGAAGCGCCCAGCGCCGTGACCAGCACCGCCGCGATGACCCACGCCAACTGCACCGCCAGCGACGGCGCGTCGCCGAAGTGGGCGTGAATGGGGTCATAGAACGCCGTGACGATGTACCCGATGCAGATGCCGTTGACGAAGGTGCCAAGGCCGATGTACTTGCGCCCGAACCAGAATTCCAGCAGGAAAAACAGGATGTTCGTGCACAGGTTCTGGGTGCCCAGCGAGATGCCGAGCAGCTCCGCCAGCCGCATGTTCGAGGGCGCTGATGGAGTCGTTGCCGGAGGTGGGACTGCTTAGAAAAGCGACAATGACCAAGAGCGATGATGACGATCGCCCGACCACCACTCCGACCCC
>ENA-OQJB01000330-OQJB01000330.1-human-gut-metagenome-genome-assembly--contig:-NODE-330-length-26039-cov-6.534231_pt1 | contig 26039 bp, 20 predicted proteins | sample MGYA00242599_ERZ504765 | MGnify/ENA primary metagenome ERZ504765 (study PRJEB26092, sample SAMD00036354) | human gut metagenome | host: Homo sapiens | study: EMG produced TPA metagenomics assembly of...
CAGCAGTTCTTTTGCGTGCTGTCAAGGGTGGCGTAAACTTACCTCAAACTAACATATCTGCAATTTTCAAGGTTCATCTGAGCCTTTTTCTTATCGCTCAGTTTTTCATAACTCAGTTGACACTACCAAAATAAAAAAATAAGAGTTTTCTAATATCCATCTTTTATTCCATATTATTCGATAATTAAAATAAAAACAAGTCTTGTTATTTTGAAATAAACACAAATCCCTGATGATATATGGATTAATTATTATATAGAATGCAAAAAACGCGGATTACCTTTGGCTATTCGGAGTTTTTTTTGATTCAAAAGGAACATTTTATTTCCGGAAGTTCTGCTTATGCAAATCATGCAGGTAAAAATACAGATTGCGTATAACAAAAAAGACCCGGTCAGGAGCACATCACTGCGCCATAGGTGAATCTGCTCTCTTGACCGGATTTTTCAGTTTTTATCCATGTTTTTCTTTTTTCTGTATATCACTGCTCCAAGAGCTGCAATTCCTGCCACAAACAAAGCCGCAGCATATGGAATATAATTGATATCATCTCCTGTCTGAATCGGTTTTGTTTTGTCTATATGTTTCCCATTATCCTGATCAGCAGCCGACGTACTGTTCTGTTCCTGACTTCCATTTTCATCACTATTTGCTTCCGGATCCTCTGTTTGCGGATTTTCCACTTCCGAATCTCCTGATTCAGCTTTTTCAAAAACAGCCTCTGTAACGCCTGATGATACTGCTGTAATCTTATCATAAATGATCGTTCCCGTTACCATACCATCGTCTCCGACTGCATCCGTTCCGGGAACTGCATTTACCCACAGTCCAAAGGATGTAATGCTTGTCTTATCCTGTGCAAGTCCTCCTGCCGGATTTCCCTGCGTATCTCTCTCTACAAAATCTGTAAATGGTATTGTCACTTTGATTGGAACAGTGCCATCATTTTCCGCATAAGCCTCATATTCGTTCAAATATGTTTCATATACCTTACCATTTGCCGTCAGCTGGATAACTACTTTCTGATGTTTTCCATCCGGTATTGTATAGAATTGAAGTGCATCACAGTCAGACCAGTTAACTTCCTTTGAAATCGTAGCTCCCGCCCATCCGTTCGATGTCTCATTATATACAAACTTCATCGCATACTTGCCGTCAAATACCTGTCCTTTTTCTGCTGTCAAAGCCAGATTAATGGTGCATCCGGTATCTTTATTCACTGCCCAGTAATTTGTAAGCATACTGTCCACACCATAGTAATTTTCAAATCCATCAATTCCATATGGATCTTCTTCTGGTATCGCAATATTATAGAGTACACCTATAGATGCGATCACTTGTCCGTCTGCTGTCAGTTCAAGCGTACCTTCTGCAGACTCACCCAGGCTCTTTAATGTTTCTGCTGTCAACTGAGCCACTGCTGTACCATCTTTCAGTTCTGCAGTAATCGTCTGCTCTGTCTCTCCTTTTAATACAAACGTAATCTGCGAATTTTCTGAACTGCCATTTACCTGTGCAGTAAGCTGCGTTGGCTCCAGTATACGACTTCCCGCCACAGGAGCCGTGATATAACCGTATACTCCTTTTGCCGGTGACTGAACCTCAGGTGCATTAATATTGGCAAGAATATTTTTCTGATCCGATGCAAAAATTGAACGATTATCATTAAAAAAGCTTATAAACCCATCGAGTGTTTCGTGACCATGCAGTGTTCCGTCATTGTTCACGGAATCTACATATGGTGTATAATACCCGTCCTTTTTTCCAAAATTTGCCCAAAGAAGAAAATAAGATGCATTACTTTCTGACACTACATCCAGCACCATATTATACCAATTAAGATTTTTGTTTCCTGTCTCGTGAAGAACTGTCTGATTATGTCCGGGATCCGCACTGCTGCATGCAAGTCCTGTTTCTGTCACTGCCATAAGCTTTCCATGTTCATCAGCAAAATTTTGTACTATTTCAAGCTGCTTCCTTAAATTTCCAAACCACACCTCTTCTTTATCATCCACGGGATCCATATCATACATATCGAACCCGATTACATCCACATATTCATCGCCGGGATAACGGATTCCATACTCTTCTTCTGAAACCGCCTCACTCCCCGGTCCGTACAGATAAAGAAAATTGTGTACCTCTTTTTTATCTCTGAGATATTCTACTGTATATTTATATACGCTCTTATATGTTTCTGCATCACAAAACGCAGCGCCCCACCAGAACCAGCTGCCCGTTGCCTCATGAAACGGTCGAAACATTACCGGTCCATCTACACGGCCCGCAAAATCAGCGATCATATCAAGATATGCATTAAATATTTCATTATATTTTCCTCCCGGAAGAATCTGGTTCATTGTATCTCCGGTCAGTGTGTTCGGCGTATATACAGAAAAATCATATTTTGCATAGGAAGGATCTGTCTGCGGATCATAATTTGGATTTTCTTTTACCAGAGAAAAGTTTGGTGTATGAGAGGACAGTGTAATGACTGATCCATTGGCAATGTTGTAATTTGCAAGCTTAGCCGCAGCCTCCACGTTGGCTTCTTCTATTGATTGCCCCTGTGTATCTACCGCCTCAAATCCCGGTTTTCCCGCCATCTCACTGTTGTACTTTTCAGCACTGTATTCGTTTCCTGTAACCGATAACGTATCCATACCTACAATTCCTGCATATGCACCTGTTACATCATAAGTGTCTGAATTAGAAAGTTCTGCACTTCCGGCCTTATGCCATGTATCATTCTGGTGCCCATAGATGATGCTATCTGTCTTTCCCATTGCCTGAAGATACTGATAAAGTGCCACTGTCTCTCCTGTTGCAGATGGATCTGTAATTGAAACCGATGAAGCATATTCTTCTGATTCTGATGTTCCATCCTTTTTAACCACTGTCAATGCACTCCCATTTGAACTTACCGGATTCCCACTGTTGGCTGCAAGTGTGGAATCGACACTTGTATCCGGCTGTTCGCTCTCATCTCCTGTTTCACTGTCCTTTGCCTCAAATTGAATATTATCAATCCATACTGCTCCAGAATATCCGGTATTGCATCCTACAATCTTGACTGCAAGATCTGTGACCGCATCAGATCCAATTGCAGGAAAGCCAAACACTGCCCTCGCCTTTGTCAATCCTGTTCCTTCCTCTTCCTGTACATCGATAAGACTTGTGTTCACATCAATTCCACAATTGGAATAAAACGCCAACTTCAATTCTCCTTCTGTCAGTTTTTCTGTCTCATACCAAATATCCATAGAAATTTGTGTTACACCAGACAGATCGATCCCCTCTTCGCTCTTCCAACATGCTGCTATATTGCTCCAGTTCTTGTCTGTATCCTGACTGAAATCAACCGCTATCTTCATGCGTCCGTTTTCTGTATCTGACTCTAGCGTTGGCTTGGCTCCATTATATTGATATTCCCAACCTTCTCCATAGTACCAACCTTCTATTCCATCCTCAAAATTAAAATCATACCTTGTATTGAACAAATCTTCCGCCGCCTGTACACGCGACATATGAAAACCAGGAGTTACGAATCCCGTTAAAAGCACTCCCGCCAAAACGATTGCCATCAATTTCGTAACTATTTTTCTTTTCATAACTTTTCTCCTATTTTATCCGGATCGCTCATTCACATATTTCCCGTCAAAATATCTTCCCCTTAAAAAATGACCCTACAGCAAACCTGCCGCACCTATTATACCCGCATTATTTCCAAGCACAGCCTCTTCAATCTCCGGAACATCTCCCCTTTCTCCGCCAAAACACTCTTCTCTTAAAATCCTGCGAAGTGGTACAAGAAGAGACTCTCCCTGTCCGGAAATTCCTCCGCCCAGCAACACAAGCTGCGGTCGAAAGATATTCACAATATTTACGATTCCAAGACCAAGCCTGCGGATATAGGTCTCTACTACTTCTTTCATGGCCGGATCTCCCTGCTTTGCCAGAGCAAAAATTTCTGATGGGGTCAACTCTTTTTTAGAGATGCGTTTTGCCTCTCTTTTCAGTGCAGTTGCGGATGCATATGCCTCCAGGCATCCTCGCCGCCCACAGGTACAAGGTTCTCCATTTTCCACAATCACCATATGACCCAGTTCACTTCCGCCGATTCCTCTGCCCTCATAAATCTCGCCATCCAGAACGACTCCGCCTCCAACACCGGTTCCCAGTGTGATCATAACCACATCACTGCACTCTTTTCCTGCTCCTGCTATTGTCTCCCCTAACGCTGCACAATCCGCATCATTTGCAATTTCCACCGGAATCGGAAGATATGTTGACATCTCCTTTACCAGCGGCACGTCTTCCCAACGAATATTATTAGAATAGCGGACGATTCCTTTCTTACGGTCTACGGTTCCGGGAACACCGATTCCAACGCCAACACATTGTTCCATGGCAATCCCGTTCTTATCCAGAATAGAAAGTGCGGTTTCTGCCACTGTACGGATTACTTCATCTGCCGGACGCTCTGCTTTTGTCGGAATGCATACAGAATCAAGCAGCTTGTTGTGCACATCCACAAGCCCGATTTTTGTGTCTGTTCCGCCAATGTCAATACCTATCCGCACCGGTGCCGCCTTTGCACGGATTGTTGTGATCAGCGCATCACAACTTCCTTCTATTACATATGCTCCGCTTCCCGCAGGAAGAAACAAACTGTCTCCTTTCTGATAAGACACTTTATTTCCACATGAGACAACTCCCTCTCCGTCAAGGATCAGTATGCTGACAAAAGATTCCTCTGAAACAGTGCCTTCCACCCTGCACATCATCCGGCCATCCAGATTCAACTTGTCTACTGTAAAATAATCGCAGTCTGCCACATGGGGATAACTGCTCCTGCTTTTGATCAGAGGCACTCGGTTGGTAACAGCGATTGCCTTCTCTATATGCAAATCGCGCTTTTTCCCGTCTTTTCCTACTCTCCCGTAATCGTAAACCCGATAAGTGACATTGGAATTCTGCTGTATCTCCGCAATCAGGATATCCTTTCCGATTGCATGAATCGTACCCGACTCTATGAACAAAACATCTCCTTTTTGTACTGGTACTGCATTGAGCACTTCCAAAAGTGTGTCCTCCTGGATCCTTCTTGCAAATTCTTCTTTGCTGACTTCTTTTTTAAATCCATAATAAAGAAACGCTTCTTTTCCGGCATCCACTACATACCACATTTCTGTTTTTCCATATTGTCCTTCATTTTTAAGGGCATATCTGTTATCCGGATGAACCTGAATAGATAAATCCTGCTTTGCATCAATAAATTTAGTCAAAATGGGGAAATCACGAAACCTCCTGCAGTTGGTTCCCAACACTTCTTTCCCTTCCGCCTCTATGTACTCCTCCAGTGTTTTACCTGCATATGCACCATTTACAATCGTGGAAGGACCGTCCGGATGACAGGACAATTCCCATGTCTCCGCAAGAATTTCTCCGTCATATTCTTTTCCGTATTCTTCCACAAGCCTGTGTCCGCCCCACAAATAATCCTTACAGCTCGGCTTCAGTTTTAAAACGCTCATACTCTCACTCCTCTTTTAAAGATCCCTTCCATTTGTTTGAATGACGTCTCTGTACCAGTATGCTGAATCTTTTAAAATTCTCTCCTGTGTTTCAAAATCAACATATACGATACCAAACCGCTCCGCATAGCCTTTTTCCCACTCAAAATTGTCCATGAGCGACCACTGGAAATATCCGCGCAGATCAATCTCTTCTGCGGCGCGCTTCAACTCATGCAGATATCTGGCAAGGAAATCAATCCTGTTCGGATCATGGACTCTCTGATCCAATGACACAACATCATGACATGCCATTCCGTTCTCTGTAATATATATAGGTTTCTTATATCTCTCATAAAGAAATTTAGGCCCCCAATACAGACACTCCGGTGTTACCGGCCAGTTGACCGCAGTTTTACCGGCTCCCGGCACACGCCCGACCTCCTCAGGATTTCCATCTGCGCCCATGCGGAATGCTCTCCCATTATAAATATTCTGCCCGTACACATCGATCGGCTCAGAAATAAGACGCATATCCTCCTCCGTGATCTTCGGAAGATATTTCTCATATTTTTTCAGCCCTTCCTCCGGATACTTTCCAAGAAGAACCGGATCTGACCACCATGCCACATTCCATGTCCAGTTCGAATCATCTTCCGGCATGGAGAAATATTTCTTTCTGGCAGCTTCAATATCCTCCGGACGGTCAGAAGCCGGATAAATGATGCCACTGGTCGGAGCATAACCTATAGTCAATGGCTGTTTTGCGTGCTGCCTTAACATCTGAACTGCTCTGCCGTGCGCACGCAGCGCATTATGCGCCATTTCAAAGGTATCCCGTACAGGGCACTTCAATCCAGGCGCGTGTACCCCTGTCAGAAAACCAAGACCTACAAAACACTGGGGTTCATTTAATGTAAAGAAATGGGTTACTCTGTCACTGAAGCGCTCTGCCACCAGTCCGGCGTACTCTCCGAACCACTCCGCAATATCTCTGTTCATCCAGCCGCCCTTTTTGTACAGCTCATATGGCAGTTCCCAGTGATACAACGTAATATAAGGTTCAATATTATTCTCTATCAGAGCATCGATCAGATCGCTGTAAAACCGTATTCCTTCCTCGTTTACTCTCCCTGTCCCCTCGGGCAGAACACGTGTCCAGTCAATAGAAAACCGGTATGCCTTCAATCCGATTTCTTTCATAATGCGTACATCCTCGCGAAAACGGTGATAATGATCGCATGCGGTCTCTCCTGTATGCCCGCCATATACCTTTCCGGATTCTTTTGTATACACATCCCAAATATGCATTCCCTTGCCTGCTCCTTTTACACCGCCCTCAATCTGATAAGCGCTGGTAGCTGCACCCCAGACAAAATTGTCAGAAAATCCCATATGTAATTCCTCCTGTGCCCTCTGTTTTTCTATTTCTCTGCCTGATACATTTACTCTGCCAGTGACTCCACTGCCTTTGTCAACACCTTTCGCTTTCTCTGCGGCATCTGCATCACTGGTTCCTTTTACACCGATATAAAATTTGATTTTGGGTTCTGTTCCTGACGGACGGATACAGCACCATGCTTCATTCTCCAATTCAAAGTAAAGCACATTCGATTTCGGAAGTCCTGTGACTGTCTGTACTCCTGTCACACAATCCTTTACAATATCTTCTCTGTAGTCCCGAAACCTCATCACCTTCAATCCGCCGACCTTTTCCGGTATATTTTCCCGAATTTGTTCCATCATGGACTGGATCTTCTTTGCACCTTCCTGCCCTTTCAGCGTCACTGTACAAAGCCCTTCCTGGTAATATCCATATTTTTGGAAGAGATTCTCCATCTGATCACAGAGCGTGATCCCCTGATGTCTGCAGTACGCCGCCACTTCACAAAGCGCCATCACTGCTGCAACTGCATCCTTATCTCTTGCGTGTGTTCCTACAAGACATCCATAGCTTTCCTCATAACCAAACACATATTCGTGATCTTTCTTCTGCTCAAAAAACTTGATCTGCTCCCCAATGTATTTGAATCCCGTAAGCGTCTCAATGAGTGTCATGCCGTAGTCCTTTGCAATCTCTTTTGACATCTTGCCTGAAACAATCGTTGTTACTACAGCACCATTTTCAGGCAAAGCTTCCTGTTTTTTCCGCTGTGACAATATATATTCCAGAATCAGCATACCCGACATATTTCCGGTAAAACTCTGATATTCTCCTGTCTTTGCATTTTTTGCATACACTCCGAGCCGGTCTGCATCCGGATCTGTTGCCAGTACAATATCTGCATCCTTTTCTTTTGCAAGCTTTAATGCCAGACAAAACGCATTTTTATCTTCCGGATTTGGATAAGACACCGTCGGAAAATCCCCGTCCGGAAGCTCCTGCTCTTTTACTACGTATACATTTTCAAAACCAAGCTCTTTTAGAATCCTGCGTACCGGTATATTTCCGGTTCCGTGAAGCGGCGTATAAACAATCTTCAGGTTCTGCGCTTCTTCTCTGATAATCTCCGGATGGATGACAAGAGACTTCAACGCTTTCATATACTGATCATCTATCTCATCTCCGATTACCTGATACAAACCTGCCGCCTCTGCTTCTTTTCTACTCATCGTCTTTGCACCTGCATAATCTGTTACCGCATTGACTTCTTCGATGATCTGCACATCTTTTGGATACGTAATCTGAGCTCCATCCTCCCAGTACACCTTGTATCCATTATATTCCGGCGGATTGTGACTTGCAGTGATCACGATCCCTGCCGTACATCCAAGTGTTCTAAGTGCAAACGAGAGCATCGGTGTCGGACGAAGTGAGGAAAAAACATAAGCTTTAATTCCATTTGCCGCAAGGCAGAGCGCTGCTTCCTGTGCAAACTCCAAAGACATGTTTCTGGAATCAAATGCGACCGCCACACCTTTTTTTTCAGCATTCTCTTTGAGGATAAAATTTGCAAGCCCCTGTGTTGCCTTTCTTACCGTGTAGATATTCATCCGGTTTGTGCCGGCACCAATGATTCCGCGCAGACCTCCCGTACCGAATTCGAGTTCCTTGTAGAACCTTTCTTCAATTTCTTTTTCGTCATCTGCAATCCTTCTCAGTTCATTCTTTGTATTCTCATCAAAATACGGATTTTCCAGCCAATCCTCATATCGTTTTTTTGCATCCATCTTTCATTTCCTCCATTTTCCCTGTCAGCAGTTTTCTATGCGATAATCAAAGCCATCAGATACAACGGCTCTGCATTCTCAAACTCATCTGGAAGTACTCTGATTTCTACCGTATGTTTTCCATACTCTCCATGATGAAGCACCGGCTCCAGATACAGGCAGTCTCCCCAATCCTCATCAAAGTTTCCATCCAGCAACACCGGATGTTTTGTATCTCCATCCAGAATCAGCTCTGCCTTTCTCGCCGGGTGTCGGATTGTCTTTCGATACTGAACTGCAATACAAGATGCCTCGATCTCAAATAACAGACGATCTCCCTCTTTGCTGCCGATCCAGCCGTTCTTGAAATGATCCAGATGCCCTTCTTTCTCGTTAGTATCTGCCCGAAATCCATCCAGCCTTGGACAGATTTCCCTGATTGTAAGTCTTTGTGCCCTTTCATATGCATTATCCGTCATCGCAGACGGCAAAGATGTCTGTTCCTCATCTTCCCACATTGATTTTCTTACGTTTTCCAGATATGCTGTAATCTCCGATGCCACAAGAGCATGTCCTTTGTCATTCGGATGAAGTCCGTCAGGTGATATTTCTTCCCGTATAAATTCTCCGGCTTTTATTCGTTTCCACACCGTATCTTTTATACTCACGTAGGGCAGACGATACCATTCTCCGATCTGATTGTGATACTCCTGTGCATTCTTTCCCGTATCATAAAAAACATTATTTAAAAGCAAAACTGCCGGAACCGAACTCCATGTCAGCATTCTTCGAACGAGCCCTTCATACGTTTCCTGAAAGAATTTTTCCGGCTCATCATTCACAGAAAAATCTATCACTACAAAATCCGGCTGATACATCAACATATCTGTTACCACGCGGGATACCCCATAATGAGAAGTTGTACCTCCAATCCCCCCATTTACATAATGCAGTTTTGCTTTTGGAAATGTCTTCTCCCACCATTGAAATACCCGATATGCATAACAATATTCATGCTTTGTAGCAAGACTGTCCTGCGTAATCGAACCACCAAAAAATCCCAGAGTAACATCCTCTCCGGCTTCCGCCCGTCTCATACATGCTTTCAATCTTGTAAGATCTGATTTATACATATTTTTTCCGCCTTTCTCAGATACAGAAATCTTCATATCCGTACTTCTTTCATTACCACTCAATATCCAGATTTTCAATATATGCAGATAATTCTTCTGCCATCTCCTCTGCTTCAGGAATCCTCAAATGTCCCGGAGTTCCCTTGCCATTGCGCCGAAACATAAAATGGCGGATTTTTTCATCCTGTATCTTTCTGCAGACTTCCTCCACAGACCGATCCCATGCGGGATCATGCTCCAACAGTGTTGTGATACATATGATCCATGCATTTGGATATTTTTCTCTGATCCTGCCAAGTAGCTTTTCGTAATTGCTTCTCCAATGCAGTGCTTTTTCACCGTCATAATCTTCTTTCATATAGTCATCCGGATGATTGTCATTCTGACCAATCACAATGATCACAACCTGAGGTGTATACTCTGCAAAGCTCCAGTCTGTCTGTTTTCCAAATACCGGATTATAGTGTATTTTGTCCCATGCACTTTCCATACCTACATAATCTGGTGCGTGAAACCAACCCGTACCGTCCAAAAGTGCAATGCCTCCCTGCGCAATATCATGAATCTCAGCATCCAGCCTACGCGCAGTCATCCATGCATAGGAATACCAGCTGTTAGAATACTGCCCGTTATGCTCCGGATCCGGTTTCCCTATATATTCCACGGCTTCAGAAACTTCACCTGCCGAAACAGAATCCCCATACACTTCTATCCTTCTATGCGGCTTTTGTGGAGATTCCAGAACTTCACCGTTATCTTCAATTTCAAATCCCAAAAAGGTTATCTCATGACAGGAATCCTGGCGCTTAAACAGCAATAGCTCATGCACTCCATCTTTTACAGTACTGACCGGTATCTCAAGAACCCCTTCCCCATCATCCGGAAGCAGCAGCTTTGTCTGTTCCCCGTCCAGAATACACCCAAGATAATTTTCCCAATATGCTTTTTTATTCTTCACATAGATCTTGAGCATCTCTCCCGTAAAACGCATTCTCACAAAAGTACATGGAAATACAAATACAGGCGCCTTTCTGTCTGTCCAGTCAATCCTTCCACTGTATTGAAGCTTTTCATGATCCGGTAATATTCTCATCTCTCTTCTCCTTCTGATTCCTCTTTCTATTTTGTAATACATGTTAAACCAGATAGCGGCGGTCTTTTTCAAGACCGCCGTAATATGTTGTATTCTATTTCAGCAGTTCCAGATTTTTTCGGATCAATTCACATCTCTGCGCCACGCAATCCGGTGAACGCAGCGGATCTTCCGGTGTATGAAACAGATAATCTTCCAACTTATCTATCGTAGTTGTTGCCACATGCATTCTCGTATCACAAGAAGCATAATAGATATATACATCTCCGTTCTCTCTTGCAATTGCCCCGTTTGTGAAAACTACATTGGAGACATCCCCCACTCTTTCATTTCCAAGCGGCACAAGAAATACCCCTGACGGACGTGCGATCACTTTTGCCGGATCATGGAGATCCGTACCAAATACATACAGCACATATCTCAAACCTGCCGCTGTATTGCGTACACCATGTGCAATATGAATCCAGCACTTCTTCCCTCTGATCGGAACTGCACCGGCACCATTTTTTGATTCTGTCAGTGTATGATAGATTCTGTGGCTTATGATCTTTTCCTCATCAATTACTGCATGTTCGATATCATCGCACAGACCGAAGCCGATTCCTCCACCACTTCCAGTCTCAATAAAACCGTCCATCGGTCTTGTATAAAATGCATACTTTCCATCCACAAATTCCGGATGAAGCACCACGTTTCTCTGCTGCGGAGAGTGCAGCGTAGTCAGGTTGTCCAATCTCTCCCATGTTTTCAGATCTTTTGTACGGACAATTCCTGCTGCCGCAACCGCAGCCGACAGATCCGGATTCTCCTGATCCTTGCTCTCAGAGCAGAATACTCCATAGATCCATCCGTCCTCATGTTTTGTCAGACGCATATCATATACATTTGTCTCTTCCGGACAGGTATCCGGAAGTACGACCGGATAATCCCAAAAATGAAATCCATCAATCCCATTCTCGCTCTCCGCTACTGCAAAAAATGATTTTCTGTCATTTCCTTCCACTCGGACCACAAGATAATACTTTCCATCTAACTCAATAGCCCCGGAATTCATCACCGCATTAATACCGAGACGTTCCATAAAATAGGGATTCGTCTCCTCATTCAGATCATATCTCCAGTGTACCGGTGCAAACTCTCTTGTAAGTACCGGATACTCGTAACGATCATAAATTCCGTTATAGAAATCTGCTTTTTGATTTCTTCTGCTGATCAGCTTTTCTACTTTTTTCTGCTCTATATAATACTGTTTATGCATGCTTCTGCATCCTCCTGATCACTTCTATACACATTCTTCCATTGTGATACGGACATTTCCATGGCTCCACAATCGGCTTTTCATGGGGTTTTCTATTTTTGTCAAGCGCCCAGTACCACTCAGATCCTGCTCTGTTGTCCACAAGATATGTACTGATATAATTCCAGATATCTTTTGCAGCATCCAGATATTCCATATGATCCGGGCACTTCTGCCAGCCATTGATAAATCCGACTACCGCTTCTGCTTGTACCCACCAGACCCGAGTCGTATCTACAATACCATTCTCCGCCTCATTTACCAGAGAATGATCGATATATGCTCTGTCGTAAATGTTCTTTGTGATTGACTCTGTAATCACACTGAGCTTTCTGGTATACTCCGGATCTCCCAATACTTCCAGACCACGATCTACAAGCCAGGCGGTCTCAATGTCATGACCATAGGAATACAGATCGATCAGGGTATGCCATGTCCTGTCAAAAAATACTTCCTGACGCCCCTCTTTCGGGTTATATACTTTATCCGCAATGATATCAAGCATAAAACGGATACTATCTCCCACCTCATTCAACTTCGTCACACGATACAACTCCGTATAAGCTTCAAAAACATGAAGCAGTGTATTCATTGTTTTCTCCGCAATGACACCATTCTCAGAAAGCTTTTCATTGTCCTCCGGCACAAAGCTGATATTGAACGCTTCCAGATATCCATATTCATCTTTACATTTTTCTTCTATAATATCTCGAAGTGCCAGCGCCAGTTTCAGGGCCTCCTCATCTTTTGATGCATCATAATAGGAAGCAAGAGCATAGATAGCGAACGCCTGATTATATGTATGCTTTGTTGTGTCCTCCGGTTTTCCGTCATATGTCAGAGACCAGTAGATCCCTCCGTTAATCCTGTCAACGCAGTGTTCTTTCAAGAAGCAATATGCATGTCTGGCATGCTGCATCAACTCCTCATCTCCAGTCAGCATATAACAGTTGGAGAAAAACCAGAGAATCCTGCTGTTCAGGATACACCCTTTGACCGCTTCCTTATCTGTCACAAGATCAAACCCTTTATATCCGTAATATCCGCCAAATTCCTCATCCTTCAAGCCTTCCCAGAACGGAATGATCTTATGAATAAGATGATCTTTTACTTCCTGTACAAACATCATACTCCTCCTTACCGGATTCCGCTCTCAGTATCTGTTTCAGAAACAACACTATGTTCTTTAATATAGGAAACAACATCCTCCACAGTCGTAAATGCAAGTCCTACATAAGTATCTGCACATCCATAGTATATTGCGATTTTTCCGCTCTGCGCATCATGGATCGTTGCACATGGGAATGCAACATTCGGTACAAATCCACGCTCTTCATACCACTCTTCCGGTGTCAAAAGGAATGTACTGCAGCGATATTTCACCACTGACGGATTATCAATATCAAGAATTGCTCCACCAATACTGTACACATATCCATTACATGTACCTGTTACACCGTGATAAAATAACAGCCATCCTTCGGTTGTCTCAATTGGAGCTGCACCTCCGCCAATCTTGACATTCTCCCACCAGTTACCGCTGTTGTTTCCCATCATATGGCGATGCCGGCCCCAATAAACCATATCAGGGCTCTCAGACAAGAAGATGTCTCCAAACGGAGTATGACCGCTGTCACTCGGACGCGACATCATCATGTATTTTCCATTAATCTTTCTCGGGAAAAGAACGGCATTACGGTTAAACGGGATAAACGGATTTTCAATTCTTGTAAATGTCTCAAAATCCTGTGTTTTAGCAATTCCGATAGAAGCGCCATAAAAATCCTGACACCACATAATGTAATACGTATCTTCTACCTTAACCAGTCTTGGATCATATGCATATCTCGGCATAAAATCATTTCCATTCTCGTCTTTAAACGGAATCTTATCCTCCTCAAATTCCCAGTGAATCGCATCCTTGCTTCTTCCAAGATAAATATATGGAATCCCGTTCGTCTGCTCCCCTCTGAACACTCCGATAAATGAATCTTTGTAAGGCATAACTGCACTATTAAAGATTCTCGCAACTCCTTTTGCCGGATTGCGTCCGATGATCGGGTTCTCATTGTATCTCCATACCGGAAGATTCCCACTTCCCTCCGGTCTGTCCTGCCATGGCATATTCGGCACATTTGCTCCTATGATCTTTATATTACTCATATCTCTTATTCCTCCATAATTTCTGTTTTTAGCCCTTAACGGCTCCCTGTGTCAGCCCACTGTAAATCTGTTTCTGACATAAAATAAAGATGATCAGTGCCGGAATCATGGTGATGAGTACACCGGCACAAATATAGTTATATTGATTTCCAATCGGTCCTGTAAATTTATACAAAGATGTTGCCACTGTAACCAGTGAATTCTGATCCTGCAGATAGAGGTTCGCCATATAGTATTCGTTATATGTTCCCACGCCTTTTAAGATCATGACTGTTATGATCGCAGGCTTTAAGAGCGGCAACAGGATACGGAAAAACACTCCAAAATAGGTACATCCGTCCATGATCGCTGATTCATCCAGTGAAGTTGGTATATTCTCAAAAAACTGAATGAAAATATAAATGGAGATAACATCCGTTCCACACATGAGGATAATATACCCCGGGAGACTGTTGATCCACCCAAGCGTATACATAATCTGATATACCGGCACCTGCATCGCAATTCCCGGAAGGAGCGCTGCAAACAAAAACAGATTACGGATCAGTCCATTTCCCTTAAATTTAAATCTGCTCAGCACATATGCAAGCATGGAACCTGTCATAATTGAACCAAAAAGGACAAATACCAGGATAATAAATGAGTTTCTAAATGCTGTTGCCATATTGGCCTGCTTCCATGCCTGAATAAAATTCTCAAAATACGTCCAGCTTTGCGGAAGCTGCATCACATTGGTTGAAACATACTCTTCCGGTGTTTTAAATGCTGTGATCACACAGGATACAAGCGGAAGCACTGCTATGAAAATTGCCAGAAGCAGTGTCGCATATTTAAAAATCGTCCAGATTACTTTTTTAAGCTTTGCCACTGACATTTCTGCTCACCTCCCTGTTTAAATTTACTGACAGCTCTTTCTGTTCTTTCTTCGCCAGTTTTTTCTTTTTCTTACCGTACGGATGGCTTCCTGCTCACCCTCTCCGAAGAAATATTTAAATGCAGCTTTTTGTATGAATGTCACAAGCAGGATGATAATAAGAAGTACAACCGCCATTGCCGATGCCAATCCTACCTTCTGGCTTGCATGTGCCAGCTTATCCATAATTACAAAATAAGTTCCTGTTCCAAATTCACCTTTTGTGATAACATACGGCGGTTCAAAAGCACTCAGCGATCCCGTGATCGATAAGATCATGTTTAATACAATAATCGTCTTGATACTTGGAAAAATCACATAACGGAATTTTTGCCATCCACTTGCACCATCAATCGCTGCTGCTTCATAAAGAGAAGAATCCACAGACATGATCGCTCCGATAAAAAGAACCATGTTCTGCCCCATATAACGCCATACAGATGTTGCAGCCAGGGAAATATTGTTAATGTTTGTATCCTTCAGCCAATACGGCAGATTATCCAGCTCAAATCCACACCACTGCAATACCGTATCTAAAACAAAACCTCTTGTATAAAAGAATTTAAAGATAAATCCTACTGCAATTCCGCATACAAGATATGGGAAAACAAAAACCTTTAAAAACTCCCGCACCTTTTATTTTAAAACTGAGTATTGATGCAAAATACAGCGCAAGCGCCAGCTGCACAAAAGAAGCTCCCATATAATATAAACTGAGTTTTAATGCATTGAAGCAGTCTTCTCTCGAAAATACTTCCACATAATTCTCCAGCCCTACAAATGTTCTTTCTCCGATATATTTCATATCATAAAAACTGAATTGTACCATCTCCGCAAACGGCAGATATGTAAATGTAAAAAGCAATGCAAGTGGCGCAAACATAAACACTATCATGCAAAGCCTGCGGTTCACTTTTCCGCTCTGTATCCACTTTACAAATCCCTTTTTCTGCTTCATAAATCTTCTCCTTTTCAAACAGAGGCAGCAGAAACCTTTTCATTCCCGCCGCCCCTGATCCATCCGTCATCTCCACTGACACAGACTATTTCGTATAATCATACTCCTGTGGCGTAACACCGTTGCTCTCCTGTGCCGCTGTCCACTTCTCATTCCACTCTGCAGACATTTCTTCCATTGTTTTGCTTCCATCGATCGCTGCCTGAAGAACTTCTTTCGGTATATATCCTGACACATTGATACCAAGCTCAGACTCATTATTAATATCTGACATAAGATTTTCCTCTCCGTCAGGCGCCGGAGTGTTGATCACCAGGTCAATATCTTCAAACGAAGAAAGTGTTTCCGGATACGGCATTCCTTTTACAATCGAAATTCCACCCTCTGATTCCGCAAAACCGGATTTTTCTGTCAGCCATTTGATGTAGCACATTGCCGCGATCTGTTCATCCTCTGAACTGTTGCAGTTAATTCCATAACAGTAATCAGGGCCAGCTGCTGCATATTGTTTTCCATTCACAGAAATAGGAAATGGCATATATGCGATATCATCTGCATTATCTCCGGCTCCCTGAATCTGAGAAATTGCCCATGAACCAAGTACCATACATCCGATCTTTCCCTGATTCATCATTCCCTTGCTGCCTTCCCAGTCTGTTGTTGTCGGATCATCTTCTGTAAGCTTCTGCTTCACAGCTTCATACAAAGTATTATAAACTGCATATGGACCAGTTCCGTCTCCATGATCTGCAAACGGATCTTTTCCTTTGGTTCTTCCTTCATTTGCAAAATCCGGATCTCCTGTTGCATTTCCGTCAATATATGCATCCCATGCATTCATCGTCCAATCAGCTGCAAAGTTGGTATAAAGAGGAATCGCATCTGTGTTGTCTTTAATCTTCTGCAAGTCCTCTAAAAATTCATCCGGTGTCTTCGGCAATTCTGTAATTCCCGCTTCTTCAAAGACTGCTTTGTTATAAACAATGCCCTGTACGTTCGCCATGGAAGGGATACCGTATACATCATCTTCATATTTCAGATTATCTACAAAATCATAACTTTCACTTAATGTTTTATAGCTTCCGAAGCTTGTAAAATAATTTTCCAGTTCATCTTTATCAACTGTAGTCGGAACCATACAAATATCACCCCAGTCGCCTGTAGAGAGCCTTGTGGTGACTCCATTTGCATAATCTGTTACCCCTTCATATTCAATATTTACATTCGGATACATTTTCTGGAATTCTTTAATATACTCCTGGAATTTTGTATCGATTACATCCGTCTTATGTGTAAGGAATTTCAAATCAGCTTTGATATCCGTGTAGTCTTTCCCCACTTCGATCTGGTCAAAGGTGACATCAATCTTCGTTTTTCTTTTCCGCCCGAATTCCCGGAATTCCCACACGCTGTCAATGACATGATCATCATGGCTGCCATCGTAACTGCCAATACTCTTTTTGCTTTCATTTTTTATTTCCTCCTCTATTTTTAACTTGGTTTAATCCTATCATTAATCTATTTTAATTTCAAGTTTTTGTTTGTTTTAATTTCTATTTCTACTCTTTTCACATTTTCGACACCTTATTTTTGTATATTTTAACATATCAAAAATAGAAAACCCTTTATTTTCCATTCATTAAAGCTTGTTTAAGAGATTAATTAAACTTAAACCAATACGTTGTTTTAATTAAAAAAGACTTTTTACTGAAATTTTAATTTCTTCAGCAAAAAGTCTCTTTCCTTTACCACCTTAGTTCTTTGACACTGTCACGTTCCACAATCACACTGTCCACATATCGGGTTCCCCAGTGTTTTTCATCTCCTCTGATCTTTCCCATGAGAAGTTTTACCGCAATAGCCCCCATCCGCTTTATATCTACATTATACGTAGTCAGACGGTCTGCAAAACTATGCCCGAACAAATAGTTGTCATAGCCGACAATAGAAATATCTTCCGGTATTCGGAATCCTTTTTCAGTGAGAGCATCATACAGATATCCCGCTGACAAATCACTGTTGCACACAAATGCCGTCGGCATATTATCCGGAAGTTCCACCCGCATATCGCCGACAATCAGATCTCGATCCTCCAGAACCCATTCTTTTCGAAACGGTATTCCCGCTTCTTCCAGACCTTTCCGATATCCATAATAACGATCCATAATATTTTCATTGGCATACACCGATCCCACAAACGCGATATCCCGATGTCCCTTTTCCAAAAGATAGTGTGTCATCTTATACATTCCAATATAATTTCCCGACATTACTGCGTCACACTTAAGCCCTTTTATCTGAAAATCCAGAAGTACAATCGGAATTTCAGATTTTTTTACCAGATTTTCCACATATGACTTGAAATGCCATCCAATAACGATCAATCCATCGATCATCTTTTCCCGCATCAGTTTCGGCAGCTCATCCCGCCTCTGCATATCTGTATCCAGAATCTCCAGCATCGTCTGGCTCCGGCTTTTGGACGCAACATACACAACCTGCTGATACATGGCCCAGTAAAAAGAGGTTCCCATTTCCATATACATTTCGGAAGCGATCACTCCGATGCGATAGCCCCCTTCTTTTTTCTCATATCTGGAAAAATCATATCCCATATTCCTTGCTATTTCCTCGATCTTTTCACGGACATCATTGCTTACCCCCCGCTTTCCGGAAAGCGCATTGGATACTGTCACCGTACTTACACCTGCCGCCTGTGCGATATCTTTTAACTTCACTTCTGCCATATCAACAGTCCCCCCTGAATCTCACTGTATTTCCGGGCACGATCCTGCCTTCCACGATTCTTACACCTTCCGGCCTGCTTTTTCCCTCAATTCTTTTCAAAAGCGTGCTGACGCTGATCCTTGCAATTACTTTCTCATCATTTTCATACGTACACAATTTTACTCCATCCTGAACCTGCGGATAATAATTATCAAAACTTACAACAGAAACATCTTCCGGAACACGTACCCCCCGCTCTTTCAGTCTTTCAAGCAGCAGCACTGCCGTTTTATCGCAATTGCAGACAAATCCCTGTGGCAGTTTTTCCGGCAATTCAATCTCCAGCCGGTAATTCCCTTTTCCACATTCCCTGTCCGCAACGAACCGAAACTGCTCTTCTTCCATGCCTGCCCTTTGCATTGCTTTGCAATACCCAAAATATCGGTCTGTAATATTCTTGGTCGCATTCGGACTGCCCACAAAAATCAAATCTCGATATCCTTCCTTTAAGAGCAGTCTGGTCATCTGCTCCATACCGCCAAATCCATCCGTTATAATGTAATCCATATCATCGTAAACATCGTAATAATCCACACACACAATTGGAATGCGGCTCACTTTGCGCAGCATTTTCATATATTCCTGATACAATTCTCCAATCACAATCAGCCCATCCATGGACTGTTCTAAAAACACCATCGCATCTGCACTCAAGTTTTCTTTTTCACAGGTAACCACCTCCAGAACAGTCACATGCCCCCTTTTGGCAGTCTCCTGTGCAACTCTGCGATATATCTCCATATAAAAAGACGGAAATTCCTTCACATAGCGCTCTGCAACCAGAACCCCTATAATATGAGACCTCTCCTTTTCTTTCTCTTCATAAACCGGTGTTTTATATCCCATTCTCTGCGCAGCCTCTTTGATTCTGTTTCGCAGCCCTTCACTGACACCCTTCTTTCCTTTCAGGGCATTCGAGACGGTTACGATACTAACTCCCAGGCTGTCCGCAATATCTTCCAGCTTTACTTCTTTTTCTGACCCATATCTCCACTTTCAATCATCATTCTCTTCAACGAGGAATATCCTGCTCTTAAAATCTCCAAATTCCTGCGCCACTTTAATCCCCGCCTGCATCAACACGGAGCCGCTGTACTCTTTTCCATCTATTCTGTAACGACTCTGTGCCTTGAGACCTTTTAATTTTACGAATCTGCTCTTTCCATTCGCCGCAGCCATTCCCTGCACATAAAATACAAGTGCTTTCTTTTTCGTTTTTTCCACGATCATCCAACTGTCATAACGTCCGTTTTCCGCAATCGATGCAAGTCGATAATAATCTCCTTCGCGAATCAGCTCATTGTATTTATGATAATCTGCGGTCTGTTTTTTTACAAGTTCTTTTTCCTCTGCCGACAGTTTGGTAATATCCAGCTCATACCCAAACGTCCCCAGAAGTGCAACATTTCCTCTGGTTTCAAACGGTGTCACCCTTCCAACTGTATGGTTCGGACAAACACTGACATGCGCTCCCATCGCAGAGACAGGATACACCATTGCCGTCCCCTCCTGAATTGCCAGCCTTTCCATTGCATCTGTATCATCAGAACACCATATCTGCGGGCTGTAGTACAGCATTCCCGCGTCAAATCTTGCACCGCCGCCTGAACAGTTTTCCAAAAGCAATTCCGGAAAATCTTGCAAAAGCCGCTCCTGCATTTTATAGACCCCCAACACATAGCGGTGGTACAATTCCCCCTGCCTGTCCGCAGGAAGCCCGCCACTCCCCATTGTAGTCAGCTGACGGTTCATATCCCATTTTACATAAGAGATATCAGCGCTTTTTAATACGTCAGCAATCTTTTCATAGACTTCATCCACCACCTCATCTCTGGACAAATCCAATACATACTGAGCGCGGCTCTGTGTAATCTCTCTGCCCGGAATCTGAATCGCCCAGTCCGGATGCTCTTTATATAAATCTGAATCAGGAGAAATCATTTCCGGCTCCACCCAGATTCCAAACTTCATCCCTGTTTTCTTTACATCCTCTGCCAGCTTATGAAGACCTCCTTTATTTTTCTTCATTCACTACCCAGTCTCCAAGAGAGCTATCATCACTGTTTCTTTTTCCGAACCACCCATCATCCATCACCAGCATCTCAATTCCGAGTTTGGACGCTTCACGTGCAATGTCCAGAAGTTTCTTATCATCAAATTCAAAATACGTTGCTTCCCAGTTGTTAATCAGGATTGGACGTTCCCGGTGCAAGTACGGACTGCGAATCAGGTGATTCCGATACAGATCATGGTAGGTCCTCGTCATCTTTCCAAGACCTTCCCCAGAATAGACAAGAATCACTTCCGGAGCCGTAAAACACTCCTCCGGTTCCACTTTCCATGTAAATCCTTCCGGATGAATCCCCATCATCATACGCACAGAATCAAATTGACTTTTTTCCGCCTGTGCGATAAAATTTCCGGAATACACAAAATTCATTGCATAAACTTCTCCCACATCCTGATTTGTTTCCGGAGTTACCAGGGCCATGAACGGACTTTCCTGATGACTTGACTCCCCTTTAAAGGATGCAATATTCTGTCTTCCATATCCTAAAGGTGTTCTCTGAATATGCCGCTCTCTTGCCCACGAACCGAACAACCCCATTACCTCAAAGTTTCTGTCATCCATATCCAGACTGGCGCTGAGTACTTTTTCCAGATAAAACGCCTCTTTTCCCTCATTGCAGATTGTCGCAGATCTTGCTATGGCATCCTGATCCCGAAATACAGAATACCGAAGCACCACCTTCATTCCCAGAACAGGATCCCTTGTCAAAAGACTCAGTGTAATACAATCCTCCTCATTTCCCCATGTTGCAGGAAGTCCCGGAAGTTTCGGCTTTCCTTTCTTGATCTCATACCCTTCATAAATCAGTTCGCTTGCTCTGTAACCGGACATACTTCTGACACAGATCGCACTTTCTCTGTAATCTCCCATTCCGCTTTCCGGATACTCCATCGGAGCAAAATCCAGATAAGAATTCTTTTCTCTTCGATTCACCCCCGGAGTAAACGGAGCCTCATCCTCTCTGAGCAAATATCGGATATTCGTATCTTCCAGTTTTTTTCCATAATATAAATGGTTCACATACTTATCTTCAGTCACCGCAATTGCATATGTAGTATTTTGTGTATGCAGCAAAAATACCTTATTTTTTTCATCAAACACAACTCTCATTCACATCACCTTCTCTTTTTAACTTGATTTTAATCTTATTTAATTATAATTTTAATCTTTTTTCACCACTTTTGTCAACTCTGTAATTTTTTAAGATGATAAAACTCCCCTTTTTGTTCCATCAACTCTTCGTAATTTCCATACTCTAACACTCCACCATTTCCAATCACTGCAATCTTATCTGCATTTTTTATCGTAGACAATCGATGTGCGACAATTAACGTGGTTCGATCTCTCACCAGTCTTTGAATGGAATCCTGAATCTTCCTTTCTGAAACACTGTCCAGAGCAGAAGTCGCTTCATCCAGAATCAAAATTTTCGGATTTCGCACAAATGCCCGGGCAATTGAAATTCTCTGTTTCTGGCCTCCGGATAAATTATCCCCATGCTCTGTTATCATCGTATCCAATCCATCCGGCATTTTCTTAATCACATCCTCCAAATTTGCTGCCCGGACGATCTCCCAGAGTTTTTCATCCGGAATCCCTTCTGTTCCATATGTTATGTTGTCTCGAATCGTTCCCGAAAATAAAATGGACTGCTGAGGCACAACCGCGATGTGTTCTCTATAGCTCTGCAGATTCACTTCCATTAGATTTTTTCCATCAATCCGTACCTGACCACTGTCTGCTTTCAGAAAACCAATTGCCAGATTCAAAATCGTCGTCTTTCCTGATCCAGAACCTCCTACAAATGCAACTGTTTCTCCTTTTCGTATCTTCAAGTTTAAATCATTTAGTATTTTCTTTTCTTCCCCTCTGTAAGAAAACGAAACTTCATCAAATTCAATTTCTCCTTCTACTTCTTTTACCTTCTCTTTTTTCCAGTTATCTTCAATATCATTTGCACACAGCACTTCTCCTATCGACTCAACTGATTCCAACCCTTTGGAAATAATCGGAAGCAATGCCATCACATTTGCAATCTGTGCAACAATAGATGAAAAATAGGTCTGATACAGCATAATATCTCCGATTTGAATCAACTCTTTCCACGCCATGTAAGCAGTAAACACCAGACAGAACACCTGAAAAATCTGAAATGCCACCCAGCTGATCGATGAAAAATAGGTCTGGACCATGTCCAGCTTTAACCCTTTTTGAGCAATTCTTTTCAACTGCCGTTCCATTTTTTCTGTTTCTTTATCTTCCATTGCATGCGCTTTTGTAACAGGGATCATTTCCACCATCTCCATCACTTTCGCAGATGTTTCTTCCATTTCCTCTCTAAATTCCCTGTTGTGACTTTTTATTTTTCCCTTAAATCCTACAATGATTAAAACCGCCACCGGAATCGTACATACAAAAACAGAAATACAATCTTGCTTTTATAAATAACCACCCCAAATGACACTACAATATTCAAAATAATCGTAATCAAAGAGATAAAAATCTGAGACGCCAGTGTCTGAACCTGTTCCACATCCCTCATAATTTTGGACTGAAGCCTTCCGGACTGCATTTCTTTATGATACGTGATCGAAAGCTGCTGCAGCTTTACAATCAAAGCCTCTCTTAACTCCTTTTCCACACCTCTTACACTTTTCGCATAGAGCCAGGTATGAATATAATTTGTTGCTACATTCTGGACAAGAAATACGAGCATTAAAATCGTATTCACAGTCAAAATCCGCACAATATCCCCCTCTTTATCTGTCACTGCATTGATAATATTTGCTGTGACGATTGGCAGCACCCACGTAGGAGAATGCTTGATTACAAAAAAGAAAACTGATCCAAACAGCGCCAGATACCGCCCGCGAAACAAAAGCAACAATGTCTTTAAACTGTGACCTTTGTTTTCTCGAAACATTTGTGTTATATTACTTTTTTCATTTTCTCTTCCCATTGCTTTTCCCCGTCTATTTCTTATAATACTTCTTTATAATCTCCTGTACCGGCTTCTGGCAGATTTGATAACTGTCATCCTTATATGCCTGTTTTGCTGATGGTACTGCAGGCGCCCATTCCCACAACCCATACCCTTGCATCCACTCTCTTTTTCTGCATGACTCAAACATAGTTGTATACCACTCCACCTGTTCCTCTAACCGTAACTTTCCTTCAATCCCCCAGTTATTCGGAACGTGTTTTGATCCTGTTCTGGACATACATCCTGCTTCTGCAAAGAAAAACGGTTTATGATAAGCTTTTACTACAGCCTCGATCCGATCCAGTTCCTGCTCCCAGTCCTGAATCGGATAATAGCCGCTGGATGAAATCACATCTACACAATCCCACCATTTAACCCGGTCTTCCTGATACTTATCCGTATTGTATGATACTGTCCCATCGTAACACTCTCTGATTGCAGCAATCACTTCCCGCCACTCCTTCTCTCGATGTTCTGACATCACCATTTCACACCCTGCGATTAACATATCGCATTCTTCTTTTTGTGCAATCTCCGCATAATGCGTCTGAAATTTCGTGTAGGACGAAAACCAGTTTCCCCATTTTGGCTCACACGGTACATCATGTTCAAAAAAGCTGATATATGCTCTCCATTCTCCGTTTTTACAATTCACGGTAGGCTTTAATCCGACTCTGACTCCTTTTTCTTTGCATAACAGATCATATCTGCCAGTTCCTCATCCGAAAAAGTAGCATTGGAACTATAACAAATCTCTTCTGAATGTGCTGTATCCTGCAGCCCTCCCGGTGCCAGTATCACAAAATCTGCTCCCGTATTCTCTATCATATAATCAAAGCTTTCTCTTGCCTGCTCTGTATTCAATGTATTTTTCCTGTAAAACGGAGCAAATGTAATTCCTTTTATAAACTTCATATGCGCAATCCCCTTCCTTTAAATTCCCCGAAAGTATAGCATATTCCCTTTATGCATGATATAATGATTCTCGCAAAAAATTGTATAAATCTATGATTACCCAACATTTGCATCTTACTGTTTTTTTACTAAAGGAGGAGGACATGAACCCCATTTTCGAATACTCTGATACGTTAAACAATCCTTATGAAGCTTTCTTTTTTGACGCTCAAAAAAACAACTTCCCGGTTTCTCCGCACTGGCATTATTTTATGGAAATTCTGTATATTTTGAAAGGAACTGCCTATATCGAAACCGATACAGACAATTATGTTCTGGAACCCGGAGATCTGATTGTTTTCCACCCGCAGACACCTCATGCCATTTATGCTGCAGGTCCTTTTCCCCTCCAATATCAGGTGCTGAAATTTGATCCCGTACATCTAAATATTCCGGGAAGCAGTCTCCCTTCCATTTCCACGCTGCTTCATATGATTGATACTGACAAGCGCTTTTCCTGTTTTTTTCAAAAATCCGAGCTGGAGCATATTCCCTTACATTCCCTGTTTGATACAATGATCCAAATCGTTACAGAAAAAAACTTTGGTTGCGACATTCTCGCACACTCATATTATTGTATCCTTATCACAGAGTTGCTCAAACTTTGGGAAAAACAGGGATTTTCAATTACAAGTAATGCATTGCAGCACTCTCAGAACGAAACATTTTCCGCAGTGGCAGAATATATTTTTCAACACTATCAAGAACCCATTTGTATCGAAACTCTAGCACGGAATTTTCACATGAGTTATTCTCACTTTTCCGCAAAATTTAAAGAATACTACGGACAGACCTGCGGGCATTTTATCAAAATGGTACGAATCCAAAAAGCAGAAGATCTTCTTCGTTTCACTGATTTTGACCTTTCCTACATCAGCCAGGAAACCGGCTTTTGCGACTGCAGTCATTTCATACGGGTATTTCAGGAATTTCATGGAATTACACCCAAAAAATTTCGTAAAAATCTACATACCACCTGACATTTCCATACAATATAAAAAACTGCGCGACCACCACGACT